>Ga0315289_10000335_pt1 | contig 73799 bp, 73 predicted proteins | sample YL17G11_40_MG_FD_203452 | JGI IMG/M metagenome (GOLD analysis project Ga0315289, IMG submission 203452) | Sediment microbial communities from Yellowstone Lake, YNP, Wyoming, USA - YL17G11_40 | ecosystem: Environmental > Aquatic > Freshwater > Lake > Sediment | place: USA: Wyoming | collected...
ACCGTATTCGTCTACACCGAAGGAATTAATAGTACTATTCCAGTCGCGGATGCATCTGTTGTTTGGTGCAATAATACCTATTACACCAATGAAGACGGAATTGCGTATCTTACTGCCCCCGAGGTAGCGTATACGATGATTTTTGATGCGACTGCGTCGAAGGAAGGTTTCCTTAGTGATACGATACCCATTATCGTGATAGACAGCAATGTACCTCCTAACCAGGCACCCTACGTTCCAAGCAACCCATTTCCTCCAAATGGCGCACGAAATGTAAGCGTGTATGCAACGCTCTTTTGGACTGGTGGAGACCCTGATGACGATCTTGTTACCTACGATGTCTACTTCGGGACATCTCCAAATGTATCTCTTGTTGCATCTGGACTTATCAATGCGACATTCAATCCTGGACAACGACTCCATATGCCTAGCGGACATATGTCATATAACACGAAATACTACTGGAAGATCGTTTCTCACGATCAGACTCATACGACAGACGGACCACTCTGGTGCTTTACAACTACATCACTAAAAAGGCTCTGCGTCAACGCAATTTAATACAAAACCAAGATATCAGAAAACACGTAAAAACCTTAGGGGTTTATCCCCTAAAAATCTCTTTTTTTTGTTTTTTTTTAAAAATTTTCAAATAAAGTATTTATAAACAGAAAAGATAGAATATATGATATAAGGAAATAAGAAATGAACAAGTCATGTTTCATTTCTGATGCACCCTACGTTAATTGAGGAGACGTCAACCCTGTATGAAGAAAAAAATATTAACAACCTGGTTTACTTCACTGCTTCTATTCTTGATAGTTCCGTATCTACCGCAATCAACAGGTTTACCACAACTAACGGTTGCCGCTCCATCATCAGTCGTCGAAAACAATACTTTTTCTGTATCTGTAACAACAGGTAATAGTTCCCCTATCGTAAATGTAACCGTTCTGTTTAACAACCATACCGAAATCACAGACTTTTCTGGGATAGCGTCATTTACTGCTCCACAAGTTGATAGCGATACCATATATTCTATTGTTGCAACGAAAACCGGATATTTGGACGGGATGACAACAATTCTTGTTACCGATAATCCACCGCCAACTTCACATATCACGGTGTTTTCCCCAAATGGTGGTGAATCATGGCAAACTGGGACTGTACATGATATTACTTGGTCTACTACAAGTAATATCACTAACGTTAAAATAGACCTCTATACAGGTACAGTTTTTGACAGAACGATAGAAACAAGTACAGCAAACGATTACATCTATTCTTGGCTCATTCCATCGAATCAGAGTCTAGGATCAAATTATAAAATCAAAATCACTAGTACGTCTAACACAAGTATTTACGACTTCAGCGATACTTTTTTCGCGATTGTTACACCAGCGCCTCCGCCACAATCAACTATCAATCTTACTGCACCAAACGGGGGGGAATCATGGCAAACTGGAACCACTCACTACATCACTTGGGCTGCCACAGGTAACATCGCCAACGTTAAAATAGAACTCTACAAAAACGGAATATACGATAGCACTATCACTGCAAACACGCAAAGCACTAGGCCATACTATAACTGGACAATTCCATCAGCACAAACCACAGGAACAACCTATAAAATCAAAATCACCGATATCTCTAACACTAGTATTTATGACTACAGCGATAGCTCCTTTAGCATCACCTCATTACAACCTCCACCACAATCAACTATCACTATTACCGTACCAAACGGGGGGGAATCATGGCAAACTGGAACTACACATGATATCACCTGGGCTACCACAGGCACTATCACCAGCGTGAAGATAGAACTTTATTTAGGTACAATATTTAACAGTAAGATAACAACAAGCACAGCGAACGATGGCACCTATTCTTGGTTTATTCCATCTAATCAAAGTTCGGGATCAAATTATAAAATCAAAATCACCAGCACATCCGACACTGGTATCAACGATTACAGCGACAGCTCCTTTAGTATCACCTCATCACAACCTCCACCCTCTGAACCACAACTCATCATCCATACTTCCTCTTCCGCTGTAGAGGGAACTACTTTTTGGGTTACCATTACAGCAAATGAGACCCTTATTCAATCAGCTACCGTAACATTCAATGACAATACCTATCTGACGAACAGCGAGGGAAAAACACAACTTACCGCCCCACTGGTAGAACATGATTCAACTTTTTCTATCACCGCAACAAAACAAGGATACCAGTCTGCCACAGCACCCATCACAATTACGAATCAGGGAAATATCGTTGAAACCGGTTGGATTTATGGAAATGTCGTCAATACGTCAAATGCATCAATTGGGGATGTAAATGTTTGTGTCATCCTCTCTTATGAAAACAATGTCATTACAAGTAAATGTACGTCAACAGACAATAATGGAACGTACAATATCTCCGTCTCACCGGGTACCTACGCGATACAGGCGAAAAAAGAAGGATATGCAACTTATACAGTGAATGCAGTTACCGTACAAAAAAACACAGGCCATGAAGTAAATTTTATCTTACAACATGAAACCAACGGAGGAAAAAATCAATATCTTATTGATTATGCAATGAATCGCATCATCGAACAGGGAATTATTTCTGGAACAATAGACGTGCAGTCTCCTCCTCAACATGAAGGATTTTTAACACAAGTATCAACCTATAATACACCTGTATCAATTCATATAGAAACAATAACCCCAACAACACTTGTATTCAATATCAGTGCACCTGAGGGAACAATCGGAAAAATCATTACCGTGCGCTTTGGACCAGGAACATTAGATGATATGAAAAACGTCACGATTCTGTATGACAATGCATCCATTCCTTGGGTAGATTTTGATTCTATTTTCGCATCAGGTAATGAGACGAATGATACCGCGCGATGGACTAGCGTGTTAGCAATCGATGGTAACGGAAATGAAATTCTGTATTGTTTACTGTGGATACCACATTTTAGCACACATACAATATCCATTACCACTAGTCAGATCATAACAGCTCTGAGTGAACTTATGGCAATGACCCTCTACATCGTGATTATTGTGGTGCTAGCGGTTGTTACTGCCATCCCGATCGTACGATTATGGAGAAAAATCGAGTAAGCATTATAACCAGCTATTTTCATTCCACATCATCATCGAGGTGGTGTGGTGAGCAACGAAATCTGGCTTATTGCGTTAAGTGCAGGTATTACGATTTTTTCCCTTAACCTTTTGGTTATTTCGCTGTTGAGTTTTTTGAAATATCGAAACGTAAAGCTTCTGTTCATGTCCATGGTTTTTCTGCTTTTTTTTATCCGCGGGCTTATCCTAAGCGTGAATGTAATATTAGGAGAAAATGTTGATCTCGTATCCATTATTTACTTGTGGGTATTTGATCTGTTGATCTTGGTTTTCCTCTATGTCACCTCCTTGAAGAGATAAATCATGATGAGTGACGATGTTCTCCATCTTGACATTCGAAAAAAAATCCATAATCTCATCATGGTAAACCCCGGGTTAAACCTGAGCACTGTCGCAGACATGCTCAGGATTAGTGTGGCCCTTGCTGATTATCATCTGTATTATTTGGAGGAAAACGGTTTACTCATTATTGAGAAAGAAGGTGGGTACAAACGGTATTATGTCAAAGGATCTGTCGGTGTGGAGGATAAAAAATTCCTGTCGCTACTTCAGCAAGATGCACCACTTCATATTGTGTTGTTTCTTCTTAATAAGCCGCGATCAAAACCGCGAGACATTAGAGAAAACCTTGGGATTTCACCGGCTCTGCTTACCTATTATCTGAAGAAACTCGTAAAATATGGAATCATTCAGGAAACTATTTCTGAGCAGAAAAACGAATACGTGGTTGCAAAAGAACAGCAGGTCATGAGGTTGCTCATCAGCTATAAGCAGAATGTGTTGATGCAACGATTCAAAGATACTTGGGTTACGCAATTCCCCTTAAGCAGTAAACTGTCTAAAGAAAAGAAAATGAAAAACTAACGTGATTCTTGGGGCTGGATAAACACTGTTCTGTTACGAGGGCCGTCGCATTCAAAGAAAAAAATATGCTGCCACATCCCAAGAACCAGTTGTCCTTTTTTCACGAGAACAGTCACCGAAGACCCAAGCAGACTGGCTTTGATGTGTGCATCACTGTTCCCCTCTGCATGTGTATAGTCTTGATGTTCTGGTACAAGTTGTTGTAAAGCGGCAATGAGATCTTGTTGCACGCTAGGGTCTGCTCCTTCGTTAATAGTGATACCGGCAGTGGTGTGAGGAATGTAGACAATCACGAACCCATCAGCAAGCTTCACCTCGGTAATTACTTGTTGAACTATGTTTGTGATATCAATCATTTCATTTCTCTTTCGAGACGAAACATGAATTTCTTTCATACAAAAATCATCACTCTCTTTCTATTTAAACACTGATGATTGGAAAACATTTTTGTATCCCTGTCAGGTACTCCTGCCCAGATGACAAAAAAACTGCGACCCTGTGCAATTCTCTTTGACATGGATGGCGTGCTTATCGATTCACTCGACTCCTGGTGGAAGGCACTGAATAACGCACTACAGACCTTCAAACATCAAGAAATCACCAGGGATGAATTCATACAGACGTATTGGGGCCATGATCTGCGCGAGAACCTGAAACGATTGAAGTTAAACCCTGAGGTAGCATCGTTTTGTAATGTCACCTACGGCGGCCATATTAAGTATATCAAAATTTATCCTGATACCAAGAACATGTTACAAAAACTTTCGAACTACACAAAAGCAATTATCACCAATACCCCGACAGATTGCACACGACAGATACTCAACAAATTTGATATCGCCAAGTATTTTGAGGCGGTTATCACCAGTGATGATGTTGTCAAGGCTAAACCAGATCCGGAAATCGTGTTTAAGGCATGTGAACGTTTGAATGTTGATCCGAAAACTGTTCTGTTGGTTGGGGACACAGACAGCGACGTCAAAGCAGGACAATCGGCAGGATGCACAGTTGTCGGCTTGAACATTACAGCTGATGTCACGATTCAAAGATTATCAGAATTAGCAGATCTTCTACGATAAAACACATCTCAATCTTTTTTTTGGCGCATGATAAGAATTAAGAATATACAAAAGATGTAAGCCTATGGTTACTATGGAGGAAGACATTCAAATTATAGAATATAAGGAAGTTGATCTTTCAAATTCCATGCTCATTGAAGCATTTCCGACTGTAGGTCTTGTGAGCTCTATCGCAGGACATTTCATTATTGATTCCTTAAAACTGGAAGAGATTGGGACGATTACCTCTCGGTATTTCATGCCAGCGGCAGTGATCCATAATGGGGCTCCTTCCCCGCCAGTCAGAATCTACGCCGGGAAAAAAATCTGTGGACCAGATGATGCCTGTGAACAAATCGTTGTCATCATCTCTGAGTTCATGCCACCTGTCGAAATCATCAAACCACTCGGGGACGTGATTCTTGCATGGGCAAAGAAAAAGAAATGCAGTTTTATCGTAACCTTAGAAGGAGCGCATGCGGTAGATCCTAAAAAACTCAAAACCCATGGGGTCGGCAGCACACAAAAAATGAAAGCCGTCCTCAAATCCTACAACATTGAAGAAACATTGGAAGGGATGATTACTGGGATTACCGGCGTGCTGCTTTATGAAGGAGCACGATTGAAACGCGATGTTCTCTGCCTGCTCGCAGAAGCGCACACATCATATCCTGATTCTCGGGCGGCAGGGATGCTGGTCGAAACCCTTGATAAGATGCTCCCCGGGATTAAAATCGACGTGGAACCATTGTATAAAGAAGCAGATGTCATTGAACAAAATATACGAGCATTCATTAAACAAGCCCAACCAACCGCGCCATCAAACCTACAACTTCCGACACAGATGTACGGATAATCCTCGAACGTAAAAAAAGAATGAATATTTCTAAAATCAAAACTTTATTAAAGCAATAAGGGGTTACTTTTTGTATAAAAGGAGTGAGATGGGATATGAAAAAGTTAGCAATAATTATGGTTTCAGCAATTGTTTTGATTTCTGCACTGGCTTTAAGTGGATGTGAACAACAGTCGACAGAAACAAAAAAATATATTAAAACGTTAACATCAATAGATGAAAACATGAGTGCTACTTTATCAAATATGAACCTAAATTTCTATAATTATTATGTAAATTACGATTGGACGTCGTATTTTGTAACAGTTGCAGTCATTCCAACGTCTATAATCACTGCTATGATAAGTTATGAAGAGGTAATGACTGGAGACATGTCCGATTTTCAGAATTATTCTTATAATTTCTCTGTCGTAAAAGGAAATATAAATCAAATGTCATCGGCAGAACGTAATCTTGTTCAAAAGATTGAAACGAAAATGACCGATTACCAAAATGAAAATGATAACGTGACAAAAGGTATCGAGGCAATGAAAACTTACCGAGAGTTCATTGATCTTGTCAGACTTAATCTTATTCTCACAGAGAATTTCACAAATAAATTGACAATAATGAATTCGGAAGTCTCAGCGGGTCAATATCAAGAAGCACTTACAGATCTCGCCGAAATAAAAAATATAACCAAAGAATCGAAAGTAAATATGTTTGCAAGAAATAATCTCAGTATCGTGAATTATACCCGGACTTGTCTTAATTCTTCAGATCTCTTTTTAGACGCATGGAATCTTTATGAAGAATATTTACAATTATTTATCGATGGAGATACATCTACCGCAGCTGTGAAGTTTACAGAATATAATCAAAAGTATAACGAAGCGCTTACCGCAGGTTTAAGTCAAGGTCTAACTGACATAAACAATCAAATCGATGCATGGTATCAAGATCATATTATGGTTGCTAGTACAATTTTTGAAAACTATTATACCGGATTATAACTAACTATTGATCCTGATATTTATTTATATAAACAAATTTCTCAAGGGGAAACCGTTCTGGCCTGGTCTTTTCTGTTTCCACTTGTTTTTCAGAAAGAAGGGGATTTATACTTGTCGAATGTTTTCCGACATTGACAAGCGTGATTACTTCAAGGTCTTCTGGTATCCCTAGGATATCTCGTGTTTTTTTAGGGCTGTATCCTGCGATAGGATGTGCAACAAGCCCAAGTTCGGTTGCTCGCAAGATGAGAAATGCAGTAGCCATGCCTGTGTCGAATTGGTGGTACACGCGATCTTTGATCACACAATCAAATTCTTTCTTGCTGAGTACTGCAATAATCAGAGAGGCACTGCGCGCCCATTCATTTCCCGATGAGAGCGCCTCATGCATCTTCTTTAACATATCAGGAGCATAGACGAAGACGAACCGCCATGGTTGATTGTTAAAACACGAGGCAGACAGTTGTGCGCATCCCGCAAGATCCCGGATTAATTCATCGGTAATTTCAACAGGATCTAAGGAACGATATGCCCGTCTTTTGAGAATTGCTTCTTTTACTTCCATAACCTACCCCCTGGTGATGATAGCATCGTTGGCTCATAATGTTTTCGTTGAGTCATTGTGTTAAAAGAAAACTATAAGATGGAGATACCGCATTTCATTGTTCATGGCAATTGGATTTGCGTTGTTGAGTATAAGCCCGCTCCATGAAAAAACGGTGTATGAGAAACTCACTCATATCCCTGAGATCGTTGAGGTTCACCCGCTGTTTGGTGAATTTGATATTCTTGTGAAGATTGAAGCTTCGGATATCGATACGATTGGTGCTATCGTCATTAATAAAATCAGGGCGATTCAAGGAGTTATGGATTCTAAAACATTGATTGGGACGAAGAGTTTAACAGGCTAACACTAAGGGTTGTATTCCTTGATAAAAAATGGTGAGGAGTGCCTCCCCCTTGTTTTTTTTATTTTTTACCATTTTTTTGTTGGCGTGCGAGATATCTGATACGTTCTCCAATGAGCCACATTTCAGCGATGAAGCGTACTTCGCGTTGTTCTTCGGTGCTGGAGACAGTTCCTACAACCAACATTTTTTCTCACGTTCCGGTTCGATCATATCGTGTTCATTGATAACAATACACAAATAATATATTTATATTTGTAAATATAAATACTTTTCTGTATTTTTCGATAATTATAGAGATACCTTTATGTATTAGAACTGTACATCTCCTGCGGGGGAAGACCTACGAAAACGCACTATCAATCACTCCTCATAGTATTCGTGGTAATCGTTTCAACAATCACAACGGTCACCAGTCAAAACCTACAACAAAAAATCACGGACGATTCCCTGAACAGCAGCACGGGAATCACCATCTACGTCGACGACAGCAACATCGCTGGACCATGGAACGGAACCCGCAGCTACCCCTACCAGCATATCACCGATGGGATTCTTTATGCAGCAAACGGCGACACCGTCTATGTCTTCAACGGCCTGTACAATGAAACAATACTCATCAATAAATCCATTTTTTTACGGGGACAACAACAGGATAACGCCATCATCGACGCAGGGTACACTACATCAGCCATACACATAAACAGTAGCAACGTACAGATTCGACGTCTTACGATCAGAAATTCCGGAGGATACAAAGAGGACGCAGGCATCACCATCACTTCTAACAACGTCACGATCACTGAATGTACCGTCTACCGAACACGCACCGGAATAGCAGTACAAAACGCAAGTGGAATAACGATCACGAACAGCAGATTTTACACCAACGGCTACGGCATTACAACCACATCCTCTGCATTCATTACCATAGACCAATGCACATTTTACCACAACGGTATCGGCGTCTACCTTTCTGACACTCACTGCACTACTATCACTAATTCCTATGCAGACACCAATGGTATAGGATTTTTAGGCTCCTATTCCACGAACATTCAAATAACACATTCCGCTGCCCGCGACAACGATGACAACGAAGGAGGCATGTTTTTCTCTCACTGCGCCTACATCAACATCGTCAACTGTCATCTTAGCCACAACGGCCTTGGCGTCAACCTCATGGGCTCCTCCTCAGTCTTTATTGATCACTGTAATTTCTCATTCAACACGCATTTTGCCTGCAAACTTTCTAAATCACTCTCTGGGATTATTCTTACCAACTGTCTATTTACCAGAAACCTTCGCTACGGCGTCTACGCAGAAAAAAGCATGGTTACCATCAAATGGAGTAATTTTGAGCAAAACCAGAACTTCGGACTCTACGCAGCATCATCCAGCATCGACGCGTACTACAACTGGTGGGGATTTCCCACGGGGCCTGCTCACACCGGACTTGGATTGGCAGACCGCGGAACCCTGGACCAAAGAAGCGTTAGATACACGCCCTGGCTGACCTTCCCTATGCCAGACGTCGGAGCAGACTGGAACCTGAATAAAACCTTCACAAAACCACTGAGCATCACCCCCTGGCCAGAACACATAACGTTTACAGACCCTGATACTGACGGTGACGGGGCTCCGGACTGGTGGGAACAAAAATACGGCTACAATCCTGCAGTTCCCGACGATCATCAAAACCTTGATCCTGACAACGATTCCTTAAACAACATCGAAGAATGCTACATGGACCAGTACGGGGCAAACCCTTTTCAAAAAGATGTTTTTCTAGAGTTTGACTGGACAACATCAATGAAGTCAAATGTCACCAACAAACCACCAAGCAAAGAAATCGCAACGATGATAGCGGCGTTTGCACAACACAACATCACCCTGCATGTTGACACAGGAAATCTCAGTGGGGGAGAAGAGCTTCCGCCCACGTCATATATTAGCTACGCGGATCTCGTTGACTACTGCTGGGATTATTTCTTGCATAATAATGTAAACAACCCTCGGCAACGCATCTTCCACTACGGACTTATCTGTGACTACAGCGAAGGACCAGGGTTTGCTTTCATAGGTTGGGATAATCTGAACTCCTTTGTCATTGGAGCCCAATTCTTAGAAGATAACTATAAATTCTATACAAGAGGATGGCTCGCTATGTCCTCATCTATGCATGAGACCGGACACACCTTTGGTCTTATTGCAACCAAATATATCGGCATTGACAATCAGGCGACCATGAAACCCCTCTACAAAGAATTCTGGCTGTACCGGCATTATAAGAGCGTCATGAGCTATCGGTACACCTGGTCATTCATGGATTACTCCGATGGAACCCATGGTCGTGGAGATTTCAATGACTGGGGGAACCTGAATTTTTCGTTTTTCAAAAACACGCAGTTTAACTATCCAATATAACCTAGTCTTCTTTCCACTTCGTCAGCAGAACTCCCGCAAAAAAGAACACAGCGGCAAAGATAATCACAACAGCACCATTGATCAGTGCTTCTGATTGGTTCATGTAGATCATCGCATTCCGCAACCCCTCGTTCACATAATACAAGGGGAGGAGATGTGCAATTGTTTGGAGGAAAGCAGGCATTTGTTCTAACGGGAAGAATGTACCAGCAAGAAACATCATTGGAAAACTGATCGCGCCTGCAGCCGTGTCCGCGGTCTCCTCTTCTTTGACGAATCGCCCTATAAGCATCCCCATCCCTGAGAACAGGAAGCTTGTAGCAACCAGGATAATGATCACGAGCGGAGTAATATTGACGGTCATGCTAAAAACAAGGATACCAATGATCGTGATAAGAGCAGTGGTGATACCTGCAAGAAACATCATGAACAGCATTTTTGCCAAAATCCACTCTGTTCGCGTAATCGGGGTGGTGAGAAGCTTGCGAAGAATACCGTCTTTCCGATATTTCGTGTTCCGCTCAATACTCCCATAGATAGCCCCCTGCATGATGGTGAACCCGATCATCCCTGGCAGGAAGAAATCAATGAAGTTGAAATTCTCGGTAATCGTACTAATATCGGTAAGGCCGATGACGTCCCTGCGGGAGGTCAGATCCTTGTTCAACTGCTGAATCACACTTGCAATGATAGTCCGGATTACCTGCGTTTGGGTTTGCTCACTTGGGTCAAAATAGAAGGTAAGGTTGACTTTTGCGGTTGGGTCAATAAAAGATTGATTAATTTGATTAGACGTGCCATGTGGAATCACCAGAACACTTTTGATGTTTTTCTCCTTGATATACGCGGTGATGTTGACATCTGCAGACAGGTTTTTAATATCAAGGACACCAGTTTTTAACAAGATACCTACGAATTGCTGGGACATCGTCGTATGATCCTTATCCTGGACATACAACGTGTATTTTGAGCTCCCGACACCAGAAAAAATCGCGCCGAACAACAAAATGAGGATTACGGGGAATGCTAGACTCCAAAACATGCCGCCTTTGCTGCGGAACCATCCCTTGACACTGCAGATAAAATCCATTCCAATGATCTGAAAGTTCATGGTGCCTCCTCCATGAGTTTTGAGCCTGTGAGCCGGAGGAACACTTCCTCAAGGTTCGACCGTCGAATGTCAATGCTGTCGTAATCAATGCAGTCATGACGCAGATGTGATAATATTTCCAGGACGCGTTCTTTATGATCAATCTTGATTGCAATGTCGCCGTTTCCCTCAGTGGTTGCTTCTTCAAAGCCTTCCTCTTGAAGCATTTTGACGACCTCAGCGCTGTTTTTACAGTTCTTGATATGTAAGACACTGCTTTTTCCGTACCGGCGGATCAAATCCTCAAGAGAACCTTCTGCGATGATTTTCCCCTTGAAAATCACTGCGATATGGTCAGCAAGGAACTCTGCTTCTTCCATGTAATGCGTGGTGAGAAACACGGTTTTACCTTTCTTGCGTAAGTCTGCAATCACGCCCCAGACCTCACGACGTGCCTTTGGGTCCAAACCCGTTGTCGGCTCATCAAGAAAAATGATATCAGGATCATTGACTAAGGAGATAGCCACACCCACACGTTGTTTAAGCCCCCCGGAGAGATTCCGATACAGCATGTTCTTTTGTGCTGTTAAATCCAAGGCTTTGATGATCTCATCGACATCCGCTCTCTTCTTGTACAGTTTTGAGAAATACAAAAGGGTTTCTTTCACCGTTAATCGCTCAAAGGAATGAAACTCCTGCGGCAAAATACCAATGCGTTCCTTGATGCCGTTAAACCCGGTTTTAATGTCATCGCCTAACAATGTAATGGACCCTGCGGTAGGCTGCCTAATAGACTCAATCATTTCCACTGTGGTTGTTTTCCCAGCACCGTTCGGCCCGAGAAACGCGAACACTTCCCCTGTTTTCACCGCAAAGGAAATGTCATCGACTGCGATGAGATCGCCGTAGACTTTCTTCAGATGTGAAACTTCGATTGCATATCCGTTTGGCTGGGTATGCATCGGCATGGTGAGGCGCCCTTTTGCGCCACAGGATGCACAGGAGGCCATCATTTGCTCTCCTGGGTTCCCGGAGAAGGACGCGATTTCTCCGCAGTTCGGGCATTTGAATTTTTGTTCAATCATAGACTATCTCTAATTATAAATTAATAAATAACCGAGAATAAAAAGAACTATTTATGTTTATGCCTATTTAAGAGACGTTTTATTTCCCAACCGGTACTATAAACAGCGGTGCGAAGTTTTCATCTAATCTTACAAGAGAACGGATCGCAGATGTATCAGTTGGGAGAACAATATTAGCAGAGAGATTCCATGCTGTTGCTTCTAAGAGAACATTATAGGCAGAAGACCCTGCTTCATAGTACCATAGCCAAAGCCACTCCGGGCCAGAAATATTAAATTCATTTCCTGTTGGTAATGTTTTTTTGATATCTAATACAGAAATAATACTCAGAGGCGCGGAGGCGATCCCTGGTTGAGATGAAGCTTGTGCAAGCTCTGATCGGTGGTCTCTTCCTCTGATTTTCATCAGAAACGTCACGACAGGGTACGGGAATTTTGAGTAATTCAAAAAAATAAAGGGGTTGTAAATATTCGGGATATATCGGTACACACCAGATTTTATTACTATGTACATTTGTAAAGGATAATACCCATGGGCACTGGGAACCGTACGATGTCTATTGATGTGGTAGGAAAAATTATCTTTTGTTATATCAAGGAAATAAGAATACCCGTAGGATGACCAGATGAGTTGTGCTTCCTCCTGTCGTGTGAGTTCGCCGTTCCATGAACTTGCTTCATTTCTTTCTTTTATTGCAGCAGTTAGATTCATCCCTGAGTATTGAACGCGTGGGAGCAATGAGAACACGAGCGGTCTGTCTTTAAAATCATAGGGAACTTTTGGACGACCAAGAGGAATTAAAATTTTTGCAACCTCGTTTGAAGACAGACCAATTACTTCCCCAAAGTTCGTTCCTACATTGATCACGCTTCCAAGGTTAAGGGCGTTAGTGATGAGTTGAATATTCTGTCCGATTTCTCCTATTTCAGCACCTGTTAAATTTTCATCGCTGCTGATGTTTTTATCCCATGTAAGTCCTAATACTATAGGAGCCACATACTGTGCAATATGTCTGTAGTCTCCTGTTTTAAAGAGAAGTAGCGTATGGTTCGTTGGTTCATATTTGTATACTGCATCTTGTTTGAACACATAGATATGAGCGCCATAGATACCGTTAATGCCATGAACCGTTCTTTTTTCGCCGTTGATATATCCATAGGCCGCCCAAAGAATCGTGGATAACTCTTGATCAGAAACTGGATCTGTCGAAAAAATTCGAACTGAACATCTCCGGAACAACGATTCTTCCAACGTCATATTTACTGATTGTGGTGGCGGCAGGACACAACTTGATCCTATCGATGTTTCAATTACTGATATAGTTGAACTGCTAAAAAAGAAGATGCCTGCGATGAATAGAGAAACCACTTTTTTCATATTTTTCCCCTTATTATATATATCTATATAATATTTAAATACTTTATTATAAAATTTTTGGACAAAACAACAATTATTATTATTATTATTATTATTATATTTTTTATAAAAATTGACTGTTATCATAGAACCTTGTAGTATGTGCTAAAGCGATAGTTTGTCTCGAAACCAGTAATGAAGAAATAAAAGCGATTACAATAACTTTTTTTCTTTCATCGTCATTTGTTTATCAAAAGTGTATACAATAGGAATGCCGGTTGGTATCTCCACATTAGGGATCTCCTGATTAGAGATATTCTCCACATACTTTATAATGGATCGAAGGCTGTTCCCATGGGCGACAACCAGAACATGTTTACCAGTCTGCAACTCTGGTAGAATATTTTTTTTGTAATACGGAATCGTCCGATCACACGTATCCTTCAGGCTCTCTCCTGCCGGCGGGTTAATATTATAGCTTCTTCGCCAGAGATGCACCTGCTCTTTTCCGTATTTCTCCATGGTTTCTGCCTTGTTGAGTCCTTGGAGATCACCGTAGTACCGCTCTGCTAAATCAACAGACTGGTAGATGGGTATCTCGCATTTCAGATCCCCGGTATGATGCTCCCAGTCATGGATTCGTTTCTCTTCATGGTAAATGATGGGTGTTCGCCTGTCCGCTAACTCTAGAAGAATATAATGTAATGTCTGCAATGCTCGAAGCATATGAGAAACATACATCGTGTCAAACCTGAAATCTTTGAGTTTCTTGCCCGCAGCAGTCGCCTCTTCTCTTCCTTTTACAGAGAGAGGCACATCAACCCATCCAGTGAACCGGTTTTCCAGGTTCCATTGTGATTGCCCATGTCGAACTAACACCATTGTTGCCAGATTCATCAACTCCTCATACCTCATAGAGCGGGTAGTATTTCTCTTTTAGATATGTCACAAAGACTTTAGAATTTAACCCTTCCCCACACGTTTTTTTAATAGTCTCATCAGCAGTCATGAGCCGACCGTACTGATGGATATGGTCATGAAGCCAGCTCTGAACAGCGGTGAAATTCCCGCATGCGATATCCTCACCTATTGAAGGGAATTCTTGTGAGAATTTTTTAAATAACTGTGACGCGTAAATCGTTCCAATCGCGTAGGTTGGGAAATACCCGAACTCGCCAGTGCTCCAATGCATGTCTTGCAGAACCCCTTCTTTATCATTTTTTGGAGTAATACCAAGCAACATGTTCATTTTTTCATTCCAGCGCTGTGGTAGTTCAGCGACCGTGATTTTCCCATCAATCAAGTCAAGTTCTAATTCAAACCGCAGGATCACATGCAGGCAGTAGGTGAGCTCATCAGCTTCTACTCTAATAAACGATGGTCGTAATTGATTCACTGCTTTGTACCAGGAGGCAGCAGTCATGCCGCTGCATTGTTGTGGCGCTATCTGTGCAAACCCTGGTGAGAAGAATTTCCAGAAAGGTTTGCCACGTGCAATCATGTTTTCCCAAAACCGGGATTGTGATTCATGGAGCCCAAGTGAGGGTGCATCGGAGATCACGGTGTCTTTGTATTCTCCTTTTGGCAGTCCGAGTTCGTAGAGTGCATGACCTGCCTCATGAACCGTTGAGAATAGCGAAGTTAACAATCCTTCGCGTTCATAATTGGTGGTGATTCTCACATCGTCATCAGCCATCGTGGTGGTGAACGGGTGGGTCGAGACATCAAGTCGTGCTCGATCAAACGGGAGATTCAGTCGCGTCAGAAAAAGATGGCAGAGTTCCTTCTGTTGTTCAACAGAAAGTTTCATATTCAATGCCTGTTGTTTTTGATAGACCGTACTCTCGGTGATCTTTTGCAGTATCTCGACAAGCTGCGGTCTGAGAATGTCAAATTCTCTTCGCAGGATATCCTCGGTCATGCCTTCCTCGTACTCATCGAGCAGACTGTTATACAGATGACCAGGCACTTTCATGTAGTCACAATATTGTTTTTCTAGCTCGACGATGGTTTCCAGATGCGGCGCAAACACGGAGAACATGTTTTTTTCTCGTGATTCCTGCCATGCGGTGTATGCCAGAGAGGATACTCTTGAGAATTTCTCTACAAACGCTGAGGGGAGTTTTCGTGCTTTCTCAATATCTTCTTTGAGTCGAGTGACTACGATCCTGTCTTTGTCGGTAAGCTGGTTTACGCCCTCAGCAAGTTTTTTAAGATGGTTGTAAAACTCATCGGAGATTGCACGTTCATGTGATAATCGTGATATCAGGGAGAGCTGTTCAGCTCGTTCTTCGTTTCCCCGTGGAGGCATATAGGTCATCTGGTCCCAGCTCAGGAGTGCTCCAATACCTCCGAAATGGGACAACTCTTTTTGTTGTTTGTAGATAAACTCGAGAGATTCTTTCATGTGTCCCTCTCTGGTTGTAGTTCAATGCCTACCGGGCAGTGATCAGATCCTGTCACCTGTGAAAGGATGAACGCATTTTTCACCCGTGGGAGGAATTCTTTACTCACGAAGAAGTAATCAATCCGCCAACCCACGTTGCGTGCTCGTGCACCGGTTTTCAAATCCCACCATGAATATTGATTTGGCTCTTTATGAAATACCCGCAGTGTGTCCACGTACCCATGATCAACAAACGTGTCAAGCCATGCGCGCTCCACCGGCAGAAAACCTGAGATATGCTCGTTTTCCTTTGGCCTGGCCAGATCAATTTCTTTATGCGCGGTGTTGAAGTCGCCGCAGACGACGATGTTGTGCTTCTTGGCTTTGAGCGTGTCTGCGTACGCGAGGAACTCGTCGTAGAAATCAAGCTTGTATTGCAGTCGGTCCTGGTTCTTTTTCCCGTTCGGGAAATAAATATTAAACAACGTAAAGGTAGGGAATCTGGTGATAAGTATTCGTCCTTCACTGTCGAATTCTTCCCGTCCAAACCCGGTTTTCACATCCAATGGTTTCTGTTTAGAAAAAGTGGCGACCCCGCTGTACCCTTTGCGCTCTCCCGGGTTCCAGAACGTATAGTACCCTGGCATGTTTCTCAGGTACGGTGGGAGTTGATCTGGTGTTGCCTTGATTTCTTGGAGGCAGAGGATGTCAGGGGATTCTTTCAAAAACCAGGTGTACAGTCCTTTTTTGTCTGCTGCTCTGATGCCGTTGACGTTCCAAGAGAGAATGTTCATGTGCCTCACCACCAAATGATCATACGAGAACGTATCGGTTATTTCCTTTCTCCTTTATAGGTTTTCTAATCGCATGTTACGTGGCGCGTTCAATGAGCGCCATGTAGAAACCATCCGTGTTGTCTGTCTGTGGCCAATACCGTTTTTCATTGAGCAGGCAGAACAGGGCATGGGTGCTGATGAACTGTTTGATTTGCTCTTCACCTTCTGAGGGAAGAACGCTGCAGACCGAATAGACTAATCTTCCCTTGGGTTTGAGAACCATGCAGTAGCGATGAAGTAGTTCTTGCTGCAGGGTCTTGAGTCGCTCTAAATCTTCGAAAGATAGTTTCCATTTGATATCCGGGTTTCTCCGTAGCGTACCGAGTCCCGAGCATGGGACGTCAAGGAGCAGACGATCTGCAGTCCCGTTCATTCTCTTGACTGTTTTCGAACTGGAAATCACGCGTGTTTCAATCGTGTCAATCCCTGCTTTTGTTGAGCGTTTCCGCAGCTCATTGAGCCTCCATTTCTGGGTGTCAAGCGCAATGATTTTTCCTTTGTTTTTCATCAAAGCAGCAAGGTGCAATGTTTTACTTCCTTCTCCTGCGCATGCGTCCACAACGCGCATGCCTGATTGTGGGTCAAGAAATCGTGAAACCATTTGTGAGCCGGCATCCTGGACTTCAAAGAGGCCTTGTCGAAAACTTGAAAGGTTAAACATGTTGGTTTTTTCGGTGATGCGGAGCGCGTCAGGATTCCAGGCAATGAGTTCTGCATTGACTCCTTCCTTACCGAGTTTGGTGATAAGTTCTTTCGGTGATGTTTTGAGCGTGTTGACTCTAATCGTCTGGTCCGGAGGAAGGTTTAATGACGTGATCACCGCGTCCCAGTTGCTACCGAGTTCTTTTTGCCCTTGGCTGTCCAGCCAGTCAGGGATTGATTCTCGGAGGGCTCTGTTGTTTTTTGTGGTTGCTATTCTTTGAAAAATCTGGTTTGCATCTAGTCCTCTTTTCTTTTGAAGTGAAGTGATGTCTCCTTGCTTGGTGAATAGGTAGACAGGGATGAGTTTCTGGAGATCTTTTTCTTCTGATGATGCTTCACGATCAAGGATGTACCAGAGTGGTCTCCACCATCGGATCAGATCATAGACGGTCTCAGAGAAGACTGCTCGTTTCTTTTCATCCCATTCCTGGTGAACCTTAAGAGTAGCTTGTATCGCTTTGGTTGCATAGATATTCTCCCAGAAAACCGCTTTGAGTGTTTTGAGGACCTCTGGTGTGAGTTCGCAAAGGATGTCGGTGGATGTTGTCATGAGTCAGTTCCTTGCTTTCCGCATGAACACCTGATTAATAAATTCACTCCTGGCTATGATTCATACTTTTGAGACAAAGCCACTGAATAGTTTCAGTCACCTGTCTTGTAGGTATATAAGTCTGAACAGCCGTACTATGATTAATTGACCTTGAGATACGGGGGACATGCCAGCCTACATCGGTTGGCATTTCTGCCACTTTACCTCTTCCGAGTCATCCCATCCCTCTCTCCTTTTTTTCTTTTCATCCAAAAGGGTTTTATATATAAACCTAATAAAGATATGTGATCACAACCAATTGGAAGTGGTTTAGGAGGAGCTATGATTCCTGAAAAAACGTGTGAGATGTGTAAGAATAAATTCCCCCTCCAGGAGCATCAATCTGGGCTGGTTTTTGATGACAAATTCTTTATCTGTGAAGACTGCCGGACCCATACCCCGGATCATCAGATCATGGAATGGACGCAGAGTACGATGCGTCAGAATTGTACCGGAATGCCGATCTCTCTTTGGTTGATCCAAGAGCAGAATAAGACGAAACCGCCGTTCTCAAAGCGGAAATAAACCATTCCCTCACCTATTTCGCCAACTGGACGATATCAAAATCCTTTTTTATAGCTAGTCTCATGCTGGTAGAGTATGTTCCTCATCAAATTTGGCGGGAGCGTTATCACCGACAAAGCAAAAGAATGCTGCTTCAAGCAAGATGTTGTCAACCGTCTTGCAGCTGAGCTGAAGCGTGCAAATAAAGAAGCAATCCTGGTTCATGGTGCAGGCTCCTTTGGTCATATTCTTGCCAAACGATATACTCTCAATGAGGGATTCAAAGAAAAAAAGCAGCTTCATGGTTTTGCACTCACCCATGCGATGGTTCAGAAACTCAATTCATTGATTCTTGCATCACTTCATGATCAAGGCCTTGATGCAGTTTCGATTCCTCCGCATGCGATGATGACTCTGAATAATCATCAGCCAGCACGTGTTGAGTTTTCTCTGTTCAAAGAATATCTCACCTCAGGGTTTCTACCGGTTACGTTTGGGGATGTTGTCTTAGATGGGAAGCTTGGGTTTTCGATTTGTTCTGGTGATCTGCTCATGCAGCTGCTTGCCGCGGAGTTCAAGCCAGAAAAAGTAATATTTGTGCTTGACGAGGACGGCTTGTATTCCGCAAACCCAAAAAGCGACCCGAAGGCTACCTTTATTGAAACAGCAACACTCTCGGATCTGGAGAAACTTACCACGCGTTCCGATCCCCATGCTGATGTCACCAAAGGCATGGAAGGCAAAATTGAGACCATAAAAAAAATAGCACAAGGTGGGGTGGACACTATCTTATTGAATGGGAACATAGATAACAGATTGTACGATACCCTGATAGGGAAGACAGCGCGATACACCCTAATTAAGGGGGAAGGAGTATGAATCAGACTGAAGAGCGGAAGCGGGAGCATGTTCAAATCTCGCTAAAGGAAAATGTTGCTGCGCACCATAATTTCTGGGATGACATCCGACTTGTTCATAACGCATTACCGGAAATTAACGAAAACGAAATTGATTTATCAGTTCAACTTTTTGGCAAGAAACTAGCAGCACCCATCATTATTTCCGGGATGACCGGTGGGTACCCGGAGGGGAAAAAGATAAACGAGCATCTTGCGTGCGCTGCGGAGGCGTTCCAGATTGGTATGGGTGTGGGGTCGCAGCGTGCTGCACTGGAAAACCCGAAACTTACGGAGACCTACAGCATCATCAAACAGCATGATATCCCTCTTAAGATAGCAAACATTGGTGCGTCCCAGATCGTTCTCTGGGACAAAAAACAGATACTGGAGCATGCAGGAAAAATAGTGGACATGATCGATGCGGATGTGCTTGCGGTCTGCCTGAATTTTTTACAAGAGGCAGTGCAGCCTGAGGGAGAGGCACACGCGAAAGGATGTTTACAAACCATTGATATGTTATCCCGGGAGTTTGGCAGACCCGTGATCATCAAGGAGAGTGGCGCTGGTATCTCCGGTAAGGTTGCTTCTTTGCTAAAAAAAACAAAAATCGCTGGTATCGATGTTGGGGGTGCTGGTGGGACTTCGTTTTCCGCGGTGGAGTATTATCGTGCGAAGATTAAAGGTGACACGCATAATATCCGTTCAGGGCTGACGTTCTGGGATTGGGGGATTCCTACGCCAAGCTCGATTCTTGCGGTCGGGAAGGCGACCAGCTGGGAGTTGCCGATCATAGCAACCGGTGGGATTCGCAACGGACTTGATGCAGCAAAAGCGCTTATTCTGGGTGCGAACGCGGCTGGGATTGCGCATGCGCTACTGAAGCCTGCGACGAAGGACACCCATGCAGCCAAGTTGGAGGTTGAGGTGATCATCCGGGAGCTGCGGACCGCGATGTTTCTTGTCGGCGCTGACTCCGTGGAGAAGCTCAATGCTGCGGAAGTGAACTATGGACTTAAAGAATGAACTTTCTGCACGGGCCACGGTGTTTAACACCTACTTGCAACGGTACCTGCAGAAAGGAAAGCCAGCCAGCTTGTATGAGGCAGCAAGGCATCTGCCGCTCGCTGGAGGAAAACGCATCAGGCCGTTTCTCTCCATGGTTTCTTGTGAGAGTGTCGGAGGGTCTTCGCAGAAGGTGCTGCCGTTTGCCGCAGCACTTGAGCTGATGCATAATTTTACGCTTGTTCATGATGACATCATGGATCATTCCATGCTTCGCAGGAACACGCCGACGGTGCATGTTAAGTTCGGGGAGCCAGCAGGGATTCTTTCCGGTGATCTGCTCTTTGCAAAATCCTTTGAGGCGATACTTGCGGTTGACGTTGATTTTCCCTTGTTTAAAACCCTTGAGCAGGATTTCATCAGCTGTATTATCGCGATTTGTGAGGGGCAACAGCTCGACATGGAGTTCGAATCTCAGAAAACTATTAGCGAGCAGGAATACCTGGATATGATTCAGAAGAAGACTGGTGCATTGTTTGAGCTGTCAGCGAAAGGCGGGGCACTTATCGGTGGCGGGAACCCCAAAGAGGTTGCAGCGCTTGCCACCTACGGGCTCGCGCTCGGGTACGCGTTTCAGATCTGGGATGATTACCTGGACATGAGCAGTGATGCAAAAACATTAGGAAAGGATATAGGCAACGATATCAGAAACGGGAAGAAAACATTGATCGCGGTGCATTGTTTATCTCATGCGGCTGGGAAGCAGAAGAAGCTTCTTGATGCTGTGTTTGGGAACAGGAACGCGTCAGAAACTGATGTTAAAAAAGTCTTTGATCTCTTCCGTGAGGTAGGATCCGCGGAGTACGCACGGCAGCGGGCATTAGGCTATACCAAAGAGGCTAAAGACGCACTCGCGATACTTCAAGCATCAGATGCTACTCAGTTGTTATCTTCCTTAATTGATTATACGGTTCAACGAGAAAAGTAACCATGTCGAAAGACCAGATTACGCAGGCTGCTCGGAAATTCGCTCTGCAGAACGCGGTGCAGTTCTCTGGGAAGGCAAACGAGAAAGCAGTTGCTGGTAAAGTGATTGCTGCATTGAAAAAAGATGGGGTGTTACCCGCGGAGATCATGCCTGTCGTGGTTCGTGTTGTGAAAGAAGTCAACAGCATATCCCTTGGTTCGCAGACAGCTGAACTTGAGACACTAGCACCTGAGCTGTTGCAGAAGGAAAAGAAGGAGCGTGATTTTTCACTTCCTGATCTTCCGTTCGCGGAGAAAGGAAAGGTTGTTACTCGTTTTCCTCCGGAGCCAAACGGGTACCTTCATATTGGTCATGCGAAGGCAGCGATTATCGATTATGAGTACGCACGGTTGTATGACGGTAAGTTCATTTTAAGGTTTGATGATACCAACCCGGAGCACGCGCAGTTGGAGTTTTATGAGGCGCAGAAGGAGGATCTGCGGTGGCTTGGGATCAGCTGGGATGAGGAGTATCATACCTCTGATCATCTGGAGACGCACTATAAACTTGCGGAGCAGTTGATCAGGCAAGGGGGCGCGTATCTGTGTACGTGTACATCAGAGGCGATTAAGGAAGGACGGTTTAATTCAAAGACATGTAGCTGTCGTGAGGACCGCACCGGTGAGGAGGCGGTGAATCTCTGGAGGGATATGCTTACTTCTCCTGATGTTGGCGGGATTCTTCGTCTGCGTGGTGAGATGGGCAGTGACAACACCGCGATGCGTGATCCTACCCTGTTCCGGGTCATGGAACAGCCGCATCCGCTGACCGGTGACAAATACCATATGTGGCCGACGTATGATTTCGCGGGAGCAGTTGAGGATAGCATCAGTGGGGTGACGCATCCGTTCCGGACCAAGGAGTATGAGTTGCGTGACCCAGTGTATTTCAGGATACTTACGTTGTTGAATCTTCGCAAACCGCATTTGATGGAGTTTAGCAGGCTATCGATTGAGGGAATGCCGGTGTCCAAACGGAAGATAAAACCACTCATTGATCAAGGGCTTGTCTCCGGGTATGATGATCCTCGGCTACCGACGCTACGCGGGCTGCGCAGACGCGGGATTGTTCCTGAGGCGATGAAACAATTTGTGCTTCAGCAAGGTTTTTCCAAGGTCGAGTCTGTTGTTGATTTCAGCCTGGTTGAGTCCGTGAACCGGAAGTTTCTGGATCCGAAAGTGAAGCGGTATTATTTTGTTCCTACGCCTGTGCAGTTGATGGTTGATGGTGCACCCAAGAAAACCGTGAAGCTTTCTTTGCATCCTGATGCGACCATGGGTGATCGAACGATTCATACGGGTTCTTCTTTTTATATTCCGCGTGATGATGCGGTAAAGATGAAGGCCGGGGATATTTTCCGGTTGAAAGGTTTGTACAACGTGAAGATAGGTAAAACCGGTGAGAAGCTTACTGGTAGTTTTGCTGGGGATGAATTGATTCCTGATACCGCGAAGATTCAGTGGACTACGGAGGAGCATCTGCCGATGAAGATACTTGTCCCGGGACTTATTTTTATCAATGATACATTTAATCCTGACAGTATGCATGAGCTGCAAGGGTATGCTGAGAAGGCTGTTGCTGATGTGCCGAACGGGGAGATCGTGCAGTTTGAACGGGTTGGGTTCGTGCGGTTAGAAAAACAAAAGAAAGAGATTGTTGGGGTTTTTACACATAAGTAATCTCATATATTCTCTTAATCATTTTAATGAGTTATTTAGTCAGAAAATAAGAACGAATTATTTGAGTATCTTATCCTAAAAATATGATCCTTAGAACACCATGTTTTTATGTTAGATAGTTTGACAATGCGATGATGCAAGAGAAGTGAGTTCAGAGTCAAGGGAATACATCTGTACTAATTTTTACTAATAATGCTGTCCCTAAATATGAAGTTCTATGAGTATCAGTATTATAAATTCTCAATCCAGAAAAACCAAATGCATCTCCAATAAATTGCTCTCCCGCTGTTGCAAAACCTAACATACCAATAGAAATTAAGTAACCCTTTGCGTATCTTGGTTGAGGGTGGTCCCCTCCACTGAACCACCCAAATGTCATATAGCAACCAATCCCAATCGGAGAAGTCCAAGCTCGATAATAGAGATATGCTCCTAGCAATAAAATTGGTTCCAATAAAATACCGAACAGAAACGCTAACTTTTCAAGATTTAATAATAACGATAAATCAAATAATGCATACAATACCCTTATAGGAATTGTGAAGAGTAGTAAGTAAGGAATTAATAATACTACGGGAAACAACGCTGTAATATCTGTTCCATCTGAGGAGCCTGTTATTAAACAAATTGCATTTAAACCTAGATATTCTATTTTTGGATACATGTCGATTATCTTTTCTAAATTGGCTGTGATTTTTGGATTCTGATATTTTCCGGTCACGAATTTCTGAGCCTGTTCAACACTCATCCCCTTCGGTAATAATCCATACTTATTCAATTCTACAACCGCTTCATTGAAGATAGGAACCGCTTCCTCTCTGGTTGTTGTCTGATTCAATCGTGCCCTGAAATCAACCAGATACTGCTCAAGGTTCTGGTAATGTTGTTTAGTAAGTTTCACTGTTGTGTTTCCAAATCCTTTAATCCCACATGCTTGAGTAGTCACTTCAATGAGTTCATTGTCATTGGATGCTTTGACAACATTGATGTTGATGCTTGGTGCAACTGCTATACCAATGAATAAGAGAATGATCCCAACCGCCAACCCTTTCCTCAATAACTTCTTTTTTTGCATCTGTTGCTTCCCCCGTAAGATTCTAAAGAACACTATGTTATATAAACCTTTGGAAAAACCAACAGAAGCAACCCCCACCCCAATTCAAGGTAAGATTTTTAAACAACAATGTGATGTCATCCCATTGCAGGGATGCAATAAAGTAAAGGATGGGATAGAAATGCATTTCAAACGTACAGTAGCCTTAGTTCTATTTTTATTCATATCTGTTGCAGTCGGACAAAGCACTGCTTCAACTCCCAGAACAGAAACCATCAACACAACAACCATCGCCATCATCATCACGGTCATCGCCTTGCTTGCCGGGTTCTTTTTCCTCGCAGGCGGCGTCAAATACGTCACCCCGGAAAACGTCCTGGACACCGAGATACGAAAAAACCTGTATGCGTACATCGATGGATACCCAGGATCACATCTCAGAGAAATCGCACGAGAACTTGATCTCAAACCCAGCAACGCAGCCTGGCACCTCAGGAAACTTGAACAAACCAACCTTGTACGAAGCAGAAGCATCGGAGGAAAAAAAGTCTACTACCTCGTCGAAGGAGGAATAGAAGCAAAACAACGCGCGGTTGCAGAATCCATCCTGCGCAACACCAACGCCAGAGACATCCTGAATTACCTCAACGACCACCCGGGAAAACACCTCTTGGAAATCTCACACGCTCTCTCCATCAGCCACCATGTCGTCAAATGGCACATCACTAAACTCCACGCGGCTGAACTCATCGAAGGGGACACCACCAACTCCGCGTACCCGATTTACTACCCGACAGAACTTGGAAAACAAACCATAGAAACCTACGTCGAATATCTGAAAGCAACAATAGGGAAAGCAGCCTAGATTCTTCCGATGTCAACAACCTCTACGTTGTCCACTTTCTTAATCTTACCAAGCTTTTTTACAATCGGATCCAGCCCGCCCTCACCATCAGGGACCGCGACCGTCACATCAAGGCCACGCAGGCCAAACGCTATTTGTTTTACCTCAACACGGCCAAGCCGTGCTGGTTTAACAACAGCCTTTTTTACTTCCTCAGAAATCGAATTCATATCTTTATCAGTAATCACACCATCAGGCATCAGACGAATAAGCGCAATGACTTCCCCCATCAGTACAACCTCCTTACGGACCTCTGAACCCGCATTTCGGACACAGATACACAACACTCTGCTCCCTGCAGTTCATACACCGCCCAATCACGGTCTCACAAGTAGGACAAAGAAACGTCGTAGAACCTTGCTCAAGCAGTCCTTTACCACATGAGATACATCGATCAGCTTTCTTCATAGGAAAAGCTGTATATCCTTCCTATTTTTAAACCTGACGCCTACTCCACACCAGGAGAATCACCCTTCTTTTTTACCGAGTGATTCCATCGAAAACGAGGTGATCGACTTAAAAATACGATACTGAAACGCTGCACCAGCAATCAAACTCATATGGTACGTGATTATCCGGAACAAGAGCACAAACACCCCCAGCATGTACTGATGCGACGCACCAAGGAGCACACTATACAACCCTGCCATCCCCAGCTCGGTAACCCCGGAGCTGCCTGGCGTCGTCGGCATCATCACAATAATCAACAGCAATGCCTGCGCCGCAAACGACTCCATAAAAAAAGGGGGAAGGCCAAGTGCAAGCAAAATCATGGAGGGAATAAAAAAACCAGTGGACCAAAAGAGTACGGTCAGCCCCCCGGCAGATAAAAACGCTCTCCGACCTTTGGTGACAAAAAACACCATGCTCTCATGAAAGTTATCCACCTCAGTGCTAATCCGCGCAATCATGTGTTTGCCGCGGTCCTTCTTCTTCGAAAACCTCCCGAGTTTCATACTGAGAAAAATCAGAAACCGTTTTGTCTTTTCCGGATACCGAATCGCGTACACAAACATGATAATTCCGGCGACAAACACGATGATGCCGACCATCAAGCCGTAGCTGATCAGCTGCATACTCACCTTGTCTTTAAACACAAACAATGCAAACGGGATAATCACCAAAATAAAGATAGCGTCAATCAGCCGCTCGCCAAGCACCGCAGCGGTCGCCCCACCCACACTCAACCCATCCTTGTTCAACAGATAAATACGGACAGGCTCCCCGCCAGCAAGCGACGGGGTAATACCTGCAAGAAACAGGTTTGCTATAACAATCTTTGTTGACTCCCACCAACCGATCTTCACACCGGGATCAATCGCATTGCTCAACACCTTCAGACGCGCACCCCAGATAATCCAATAAAAGATATTCAAGATCACCGCGAAGCCTAAAAACACGAAAAACTGCCATTGAAACGACACGTGCGAGAGATACTGGAGAGTCTCCGTGTTAATGGTGAAGAATAAAATCAACACGATGATAGCAAGACTAAGGCTCACACTCAGAATAATAGGCAGCTTCAGCGATTTAGGTTTCTTTTCGTCGACCAACAACAGGTTATTTCCACAAACCTATATGTCTCTTGTGGTTCACAAAAAATTACATTGTATAAAAAGTCTTATGTGCCACAACAGGATTACTCCCCAAGCACCGATACCCTATGAAGAAACTCCCTGTAAGCAAATATCTGCAAACCATGCGATACGCATTCACCAACACCGTCGCACGAGACTGCATCTACCCGTTCTACGCCTCCTTCAAAGTCACCCATATCTGCAGTCTACGCTGCAGCTTCTGCAACGTCTGGAAAGAAAAAACACAGGACCTGAAAACAAAGGATGTGCTCAAAGTCATTGACAACATCGCCAACTCCAGCATCATTGTGTTAAGCCTGGAGGGAGGAGATCCTCTCACAAGAAAAGACCTTGGGGAAATCCTAAAGTACGCACATCAGAAACCCTTCTATCTTTTCTTTACCACGAACGGCCATTTACTTGACAGGCGACCCATGACCGACTACGGCAAACACATCGACTACCTGCACATCAGCATCGACGAAGGGCACGACAACCTGGATTTCTTCGAACGACTCCCTGAGTTCCAAAGCTACGGACCAGAAATCTGCATCCAAATCGTGGTGACCAAAGATACGCTCCCGCTCTTGGAAGAAAAAGTCAAACGAGTCTACGAGGTCAACGCCCGCACCGTCGTCATGCCAGCGTGCCACCTTGACGGTACCGACGACTTCTACCCGGACCCACAACAATTCCGCTCTGAAATCATCAGACTTAAAAAAACCTACCCAAACATCATCACCACCCCTAAAGGATTCCTGGATAACATCAACCATCCGCACGGATGCTCGACTTCCAGCGTCATCATCGACTCAGACGGAGGCCTCTTCTACCCCTGCAGAACTGTAGGAAAACGACGATACAACTTCACACAAGGATCCTTTTTGGAGTTTCTAAAAACCAAGGAAGCGGCAGCAGCACGCACCGAGATGAAACACTGCCAGCGAAGCTGCGGATGGTACCAATACTTCGCAACCGACGTGTTCGCATCACCTTTCTCACTTACCTCCTCACTTAGTCCGTACCTCTTTAAATAAACCAGCCAAAAGACCGCAAAAACTCTTATCTAGCACCCGAGGATTATAGGAGAGCAGTTCCCATGAAAATACTGTTTGCAACAGAGTCATACTATCCCAACATCGACGGCGGAGCGGTAGCCCAACACCGCCTCGTCCACGAACTTGTAAAAAACGGGCACCAGGTCGGCGTCATAGCACCAAACACTGCGTTTAAAAACAATGTTGAAGACGACCAAGGGTCCACTATTTTCAGAACACGCGCAGTCAAACTCCCCTCTTATATGGCAGGCAAATACCACACCTCGGTCATCCCTCTGTTTCAAATAAAAAAAATCGTGCAGAGCTTCAAACCAAACGTCATCAACGTCTGCTCACCGTACCCAAACGGGGTATGCGCCATGATATGCGCAAAAAAATACAGAATCCCACTGGTCGGCTCCATTCACATGCTCCCGGAAAACATGCTCTCACCGTTCCTCGGAAAAACACATTATGAAACCTTACAGAGCTGGTCCTGGTGGTACCTCATCACCTTCTACAACCGGGTTGACTGGGCGACCGTCCCCACACAAACAGGCGCTAATATGTACACCCAGAAAGGACTCAGAACACCAATTACCCCAATCTCCAACGGCGTGAACACCACCATGTTTTCACCAACAAACGAGGGAGACTACCTCCGGGAGAAATTCAACATCCCGAAGAAAAACATTATCCTGTACACCGGCAGGATGAGCAGAGAAAAAAACGTTGACGTCATCATCAAAGCAATACCGGACGTCATCCATGAGCTTGATTGCCATTTCCTGTTCTGCGGCTCTGGGGGTAATTACAAACAAAAAATGATGAAGCTCGCTGAAACACTCCAAGTTGAGGATCATGCAACCTTTGTTGATTTTCTCAATTGGGAAGACTACCCCAACATCTACACTATTGCTGACGTGTTTGTCATGCCAGCAGAATCAGAACTCCAAAGCATCGTCACCTTGGAAGCTCTTGCCTCTCAACTCCCTGTCATCGTTGTCAATTGCGGCGCAGTCCAAGAACTTGCACGGCATGAAAACGGTCTGCTCTTCGAGCCGCAGGACAGCAAACAGCTCGCGAGCAACATCATCAAAATCTTATCCGATAAAAAACTCAGAACCACGATGAAGAAGAAAAGCCTGGAGCTCAGTAAAAGCCACACGATGCCGTATGTTGCTGCTCAATATGAAAAGGTGTACGAGAATGTTCTTGAGAAATACAAATAACCTTACTGCTGGATAAGATGTTCTTTCATGAACGTCCAGTTGACCTGATAGATTTCTGCCCAATGCACCTCTTCTAAATCTTGATTCACGGTCACGTTCCGATACACAAGCTCAAACGGCTCAGCCTGGAACTTCAGATATGAATCGTTGGTCATATAAACGCTCCATAACACCCGTACGTTGACAGAGGTGTCCCGCATCACATCGTCAATCAGCACATGCGTCACCAGACTATGATTCTCCTGAGCCTCAAACTCAGGGACACAATCAAACCATGTCGGGCACGTCCAGGTAGAGTTCGTACCCTCAAACGTTGCATTGATCCCTTCTGCCCACAGCATCTTTGATAACCGCAGGTCTGTGGCAACCACGGTTTGGTTCCGATCCAGATTCTCTTTCATCCAATGGATCGCATTCACGGTCTGATCAGGGATGCTTTCATCCATCCAATCCAGCGAAGTATACACGGGATAGACCGCAATCGCGTTGGAAAACACAAGGCCACTCACCACTAATACAAACAGCCCCTGAATCCAAGGGCTAGAAACCTGCTTCGTAAAAGAAAACGAAATTTTTACTTCTCGTTTCCTAAAGAAATACAGAACACCAACCGCGACAAAAAGACATGTCGGCACCGTCATATATTCCACATGACGATCCGGGAGGAGCGACGTATTCACGTTCACCAACGAATACAGAAGCGATACCAGAATCGCGCAAAACCACGCCTGGAAAAACCAGCGGTTCTTTACATGTTCAAGATACTCAAGACCCATGCAGCCGAATCCAATAAACATCACCATTGGTATGGAATACAGCATGGACAACGGCTTCATCCTCATCCCGTTCCCAGGGAAATTCACAAACAAAAACACGACCTCAGCACACAGCACAAACACGAGAGCCGCAGTAAAATACAGGATCGCGCGTTTCCGAGCATGAACCGGATTAAAAGTCATCCCCTTTTGGATTTTCTGCACCCACGATGACCGATGTTTCTTTACCGCAGCAATACCAAACAATAGGCCAAAAAACAGCACATAAAACAACGCAACCACAGCATACGATTGTAACGCTGTCCCTTTGTTCATAAACGTAGTAAACACCGGGGTTGCCACAAAGATCCAATAACTAAATGCCAACGCTGAGGCAACAACAACATACGCGATTTCTCTGTGCATTTTTTTTAAGTCGGTATAAATGCTTTTAAACACCACCATGGAAAACAACGAAATCAAAAAGAAGTAGGTGGTCAAATGATGGGACATGATGAGAAACACCGTCGAAAACAACAGCAACACCAAATATTTTTTCTCCTTCGTATACTTAAGGAACAGGTATATGGAAAGCATCATGAAGAAATGCCCCATCGTCAATGGCGCTGCATGACTTGTCTGATACACGTGAAACGGGATCACTGCGAGAAACATGGATGACAAAAGAGCCAGATCACGCCGCTTTGTCATCTCATATACAATAAAATAAAACACAAGAACGCTCAGGCCACCAAACACCGGGGCGATCTTCGGCATCAGCCACAGCAGATTAATCCCGGTCACCCAATGACCTAACGCACTCGTGACGTACAGAACCGGGAAGAAATTATACATACCGCCCCAGCCGTTATATTGATTGAAGAGCTGCTGATTTTCAACCAGCCGAGACGTCAACCCATAGTAAATCCCAAAATCACCGCCCCAGGCCGCATTCATCCACGCAGGGATAGACCGGACCGCGATAGCAATACCTGTAATCACACACAGCCAGAAAAACCATGACTTAAGAAGTTCTCTTGGTTTCATAGACGAGCGAGCTCTCTCCTCACAGACAATACATTTCTAATTTAAAGCAATTATGGTACAACATCACGTGTTATCAATGATAATACGAAGAATGTTCTCAACGGTTTTCCCAACATCGCATTCACGCGTAATCCCGGTTTTTTCTTTGGCGACAGCGACATCAGATTTCAAACACACCGCGTCCTGCGACACCGAATAAAACGTGCCAAGCATGGTATGATACTGTGAGAGGTACTCCTGCTCAATCTGACCCGGGGTCGGAATAAATAACGCTTTTGTTCCCACCACTGCAACATCCATGATCGTCGAATACCCGGAACGAGACACCACGAGTTTCGCACGATTCAACAACTCCTCACGCAACTCTTTCGTCACAAACGAATACGTGGTCAGATGTTTCTTTTTTACCACAGAATATTTCTCTGCTGTCCCCAGTGTCATGACGACGTTTCCTTCTAGCTCAGAAACCTGCTGGGATAACTTTTCCTCAAGCATGCTACGCTGCGGCTCAGGCCCAGAAATCGAAATCAAATAATCAATATCCTTTTTTGTAGTTTTTTTTGTAAAATCAGACAACACCCCAACATAATGAATCGCGTCCTCATCAATCCTGCTGAGATGATGCGACAGATCCCCTGACAGACCGTTTTCTTTGTAGTCCGGGACGATGACGCTGACGAACCGTTTGAAAAAGAACATGTTGAAACGTTCCATGCTTCGCTCAAACATCTTAATCTTTAGCGGGTTCATGATCCGCATCTGATGAGACATAAAAAATGAGGGAATCCTCTTACTATACATATCATACCTGGCATCAGAAAAAATACAGTTATAGGTTTTCTTATCAAGGATCTTCTGAAGCTCGGCTAACCCGTCTTCAATTCGTTTGATGAACACAGGCCAGTACACCATGCTCTTGGCAAGGAACTGCCGCGTGTTTTCAGAAACTAGCATCGGATAATCAGGGATATTCACATACGCAACCGCGTCCCCGAGCTCCCTTTTTAGTACCTCCAATGACCTCCCATGAGAGATTACGGTTACGCTATGGTCTCCACCCACCAGTTTGCGAATCACAGGTAATGATCGTGTCGCATGTCCCAGACCCCAGGAACACACACCGTAGATTATCTCCATCTGAAGCATTGTATTTCCCATGACGTTAAATAGATAACGAAAACACGAGTTTTTATAGACCAAACACTATTTCAGCTGGGGACGTGTATGAACTGGAGACAAAAACTACAAAATGTGACTCATCAGAACAACAGCCTTCTTTGTGTTGGACTTGATACAGACATGGAAAAAATACCAAAATTTCTGCGGGAAACAAGTAAAAATCCGATGCTTGATTTTAACAAAGGAATTATCGATGCAACAAAGGATCTGGTCTGCGCCTACAAGCTTAATATGGCGTTTTATGAAGTACTAGGAAAGAAAGGCATCGAGGTACTAGAACAAACTATTCACTACATCCCTACCAATATAGTAATCATCCTGGATGGGAAACGCAACGATATCGGCAACACCGCACAAAAATACGCGCAATCACTCTTTGACACCCTTAAAGCTGATGCCGTAACGCTCAACCCCTACCTCGGGAAAGATGGTCTTGTCCCCTTCCTTGACTATAAAGACAAATGCAGCTTCATTTTATGTCGGACCTCGAATCCCTCTGCAGGTGATTTCCAGGACCTAAAGGTTTCATTAGTTCCCCTCTATCAAATCGTAGCAAAAAAAATACGAGAATGGAACGGAAACGAAAACTGCGGTGCGGTCGTTGGTGCAACCTACCCTCAGGAACTGAGAACAGTACGTGGCATCCTTGGAGACACTATCCCTATTCTCATCCCCGGTATAGGTAAACAAGGCGGTGACGTGGAAAAAACCGTGAAAAACGGGGCCAACTCAAAAGGGGAGCTAGCGCTCATCAACTCCTCCCGAGAAATCATCTTTGCAGCTCAAAACGAGGAGTACGCAGAACAATCAAGGAAAAAAGCTGAAACAGTCCGTAACGAAATCAACAAATACCGATAAAACAAGGCGAAACCTTAATTAAGCAACACCATCATGAGTTTTTTTATCCTTGATACGAAGATCTCCATGAAAAGTGATTGGAGAAGCAAGTTCAAGGTGACAGTTGATGTCGATTAGGGTCCCTGTTTGATCAATCAGACGAAACGTCAAGAAATGAAAAACAGGATAACCACGATATCATACAACGGTCGCGAGAAGCGCAGCAGTAGTCTCCCGCTGCTGCTTATGTGGAGATTGCTGTGTCACCACACCCAACACACAGTTTGTTTGTGTTGGGTGACAGCGACACCTATAGAGTTTGCCTTCATCCATTTTATAAAAGATTATTATAAAAAAATATCTGAAAATAACAGACTATTTTTACACAATTTTACAGATACTATTATAATCCAAAAAAAGATACCGTAATGTACATAGAAATAAAGTAAGTCCTATTGGACTTTGGAGGAACTTCTTTATTAGATGTGAGAAAAAATACTCGAATAAAAACGAAAAGCTTATAACGAAGAGGTAGGTTTTACGGTTAAAAAATTCGCAACTAACATGAAAAAGTATCTATTACACTATGCTCTCGAGGACGAAAGGAAGGTATGTGGGAGTAGATATTATCGCAAAACACACAAGTGTACTCTAGGTGAGGAAACAGAACAATGAAAATCGCAATGATCGGCTGGGAATACCCACCATTCAAAGTGGGAGGCTTAGGTACCCACTGTTACGGGCTTACCCATGGTCTTGCCGATAAAAACGTGCACATTGACTTCTATATGCCGAAGTTACGACAAAAAATCAAGAGTGATAACAAGAATATCAACATCATCGAGGTCGGGGAAACAGAGATCTTCCCGTACGACCGGCCTGATGACAAAGAACTCGGCGGAAAATTCTTCGATGCAGTCTACCGCTACAATGATCTTATAGTTCAACGAGTAAAAGGGAAATACGATCTCATTCACTGTCATGACTGGCTGACCATGAAGGCAGCAGTGACACTGAAAGAGAAATTAGGAATCCCTCTTGTATTAACAGTTCATTCCACGGAATATGATCGTTCAGGTTGGATCTACCCGAATCAATGGTTCATCGACATTGAACGAAACGGTATGGAAAAAGCAGACCGCATCATCGCGGTCAGTGAATTCACCAAACGTGTTATTGTAGAGAAATACGGCATATCACCTGATAAAATAACCGTGGTTCATAACGCAGTTTATCCAATCGGAGAAGGAGAGAGGCGCAACCTTGTCCTTTTCCTAGGCAGGCTCACAATTCAGAAAGGCCCAGAGTTCTTCCTCAAAGCAGCAAGAAAAGTCTTGGATTACGAAGACGCACGGTTTGTTATCGCAGGTGCAGGTGACATGCTCCCTCGTTTAATTGAACAAGCCGTTCATATGGGGATATCGAATAAAGTGATTTTTACAGGCAAACTAACTGAAGAAGAAGTTAAACATATCTATAAAATATCAAGTATCTATGTGATGCCGTCCGTCAGTGAACCTTTTGGGATTACCGCCCTTGAAGCAATCTCCGCTGGAACCCCAACGATTGTATCCAAAAGCGCTGGCGTCTCAGAGGTAATCAAGAACTGTTTCAAGGTTGACTTTTGGGATACCGATGAGATGGCAAACAAAATTATCTCGCTTTTACGCTATAGCTCCCTCCACGACACTATGAGGCAAAGTTCAAAAAGGGAGATACAGTTATTTACCTGGGACCGCGTCGCAGAAAAGACGCTTGAGGTCTACCGGGGAATTACCTAATGCCATCGATATGTTTCTACTTTGAAGTGCATCAACCCGTGCGACTGAATCATTTCTCTGTGTTTAATATTGGGAACACCCGGGATACGCATTCTACGTATTTTAACAGAAATCTCAATCAAAAAATTTTTGAGAAGGTCGCGAACAAATGCTACCTTCCCACGAATAACTTATTGCTTGATCTCATCCGGCAATACGACGGGAAATTCCGGATATCGTATAGTCTCACCGGAACGTTCGTGGAATATTGTGAACAGTACCTCCCTGAAGTAATCGATAGTTTCAAAGAGCTCTTCAAAACCGGTGCTGTAGATTTAATCGAGGAAACCTACTTTCACTCCCTTTCTGGATTGTACGATGATCTGGATGAATTCGAAGATCAAATCAAGATGCATCGTCAGATGATCAAACGACTGTTCAACTACAAACCTAAAGTATTTCGAAACACTGAAGCAATCTACGATAACCGGATCGCACTCAAAGTCGCAGACCTCGGCTACAAAGGAATCATCACGGAAGGAGCAGAGCGTGTGTTAGGCTGGCGTTCACCAAACTTTTTGTATAAGCCAGTCAACGCGAACATTAAAGTCTTATTGAGAAATTATAAACTCAGTGATGATGTCGGTTTCCGGTTCTCTGCGCGGAACTGGCCAGGGTTCCCCCTGACAGCAGATAAATACGCAAACTGGATGTCCAACTCCTTTGGCGACGTCATCAACCTGTTCATGGATTATGAAACCTTCGGGGAACATCAATGGGTAGAGACCGGTATTTTTGAATTTCTCCGTCACCTCCCTGGCGAGGTATTCAAACACGATAACCTCGATTTTGCTACCGTCAGCGAGGCAGTCGAACGATACAACCCTGTTGGTGACATCGACGTCCCCTGGGCAGTCTCCTGGGCAGATGAGGACCGCAACGTCTCCACCTGGCTGGGAAACAACATGCAGATCGCTTGCTTTAACGAACTGAAAGACATCGGGAGAAAACTCAAAAAGAAAGGAGACCGAGACCTGATGTACATCTGGCGGCTCCTGCAAACATCAGATCATCTGTATTATATTTCCACCAAAGGCTTAGAGGATGGCAACGTGCATGCATACTTCAGCCCGTATGACATCCCGTACGATGGGTTTATTAACTACATGAACATCTTGCAGGACTTGAAGGAAAAAGCTGAATCACGGTGAGGAGACCATTCAAGTATGAAGATTGTACATTTTTCCTGGGAGTTCCCCCCAGTAATCTATGGCGGATTGGGAACATTTGCCACAGAGATAACCAAAAAACAGGTTGAGTTTGGCAATGAAGCCACTGTTTTTACCCTCAACAAAGATAACGCACTCGCGACATCAGATCAAATCAACAGCGTTGAAGTGTACCGACCAAAAACCCTTGATCTTACCACCCCGTTCTACCTCTGCGTAGACCATGAACTCCGCTCTTGGGGACACTATTTCAAATTTTTTGCTGACGTGTTAAGTTACAACATCATGTCCGCATCACAGCTTGTCAACCTCCTCGTGCGAAAAAACGGGCGCTCGTTTAACATCATTGATGCACATGACTGGCTTGGAATCATGGGCGGTATGGTAGCAAAAAAAGAATTGAAGATTCCCTTAGTATTCCATGTTCACTCCACTGAAGTTGGACGATCCGTGGGACGCGGGTCTCATACCATCAAAGACATCGAGTTTGAAGGCGGACAGGTCGCAGATTGCGTCATCACTGTTTCCCAGGCGATGGGTGACGAACTGCTGAAACTCGGTTTCCCTCATGATAAAATCAGGCCATGCTGGAACGGGGTTGATCCCGCAAAATACGATCCTACAAAAGTCTCCGATGAAGAAAGACTCGCTCTCCGACGACGATACGGAGTGCAAGATCACGAGACACTCTTATTTTTCATAGGCCGTCTGGTCACCGTGAAAGGAGCAGATAAACTTGTCCGAGGACTCCCCCTGGTGCTGAAGGATTTCCCGAACACGAAATTACTGATCCTTGGCATTGGAGACATGGAAAATGAACTGCGATCCATTGCTGATGGCCTCGGCATCCATGACAGGGTGATTTTCCGAACAGAGTTTGTCAGCGAAGAAGAAAGAATCAGACATTACGCGGCAGCAGACGCAGTCGTACTCCCCTCACTCTATGAGCCTTTCGGCATCGTCTGCGCTGAAGCTATGTCCATGGCAAAACCAACGATTGTTGGGGCACGTGGAACCAACGGAATGCGAGAACAAATCATTCCCTCTGGGGAGAAACAATGTGGTGTTCACGTCAACCCCTTTGAGCCAAAGGACATCGCATGGGGCATCATCCAAGTCCTTCAATCACCGGATAAAGGCATGCAGATGGGGATAAACGGCAGACAACGAGTCATTGAAGAATTCAGCTGGGACGCGGTTACCCGGCGCACCCTTGACATATACAAAGAATTCATCCGATAAGTTTTTTCAATGGTGTACAATACACCAATGGAGCGGAGGCACATGCGAGAATGGCTTGTCACAAACGGTCTCGGCAGCTACGCAAGTTTAACACATTCTCAACAGGCAACAAGTAAATTCCATGGCTTGCTCATCGCAAGTCTTGAACCACCAACGAAGCGATGGATGTTTGTCTCCAACGTCACCGACAAGATCCACCTCAAAGACCATGTGTATTCTCTGAAAGATTTCAAAGGCATCTTCTCATTTGATTTCTTCCCTTCTGTAGTCCATGACATTCATGGAGTACGTCTTAAAAAAACCTATTTCATGGACCATGGGAAAAACACAACAATCATCAAATACACAATTGATACACACGACCCTCTCAGCCTGACGCATATTCCCATCGTCAACTCCCGGCATTTCTATGACATGACGTCCCCTGGCTCTGTTTCCTTTACTCAAGATGTTGTTGACCAAGGAGCTGTGGTCAGACCCAGCAACACCGACAAAACACTCAAAATGATCCTCAAAGACGCATGCTACACACCAGATGGATACTGGGAGGAGCTCTACTATAAAAAAGACAAAGAACGCAATGACTCCTGGAGAGATCATAACTTCCACATCGGTGAATTTCAAATACCGATAAAAAAATCAGCTGAATACTACCTCATGTTCACCATCGAACCGGAGGTTTCTGATGATCCGTCACACATCTATGATAGAGAGATGCAGCGCAAACAACAGTTACTCTCACGGGCACAACTCCCTCACGCTTGTGGCAAACTCGTGTTATCAGCTGATACCTTTGTCGTAAAAAAAGGCAACGGAAAATCCATTGTTGCTGGGTATCACTGGTTCAGTGACTGGGGGCGAGACACTCTCATCGCACTCCCCGGTATCACGCTGGTGACTAAGCGATTCGACGATGCAAAACACATCCTGCAAAGTTTCGGAACATACTGTAAAAACGGATTAATCCCCAACGTGTTCGCAGAACGAGACTCCCAGCCTGTATACAACACCGTGGACGCGTCACTCTGGTATGTCGATCGCGTCTACCAGTACCTCAAATACACCAACGATCTTGGTTTTGCAGAGAAACTCTGGCCGACCATTCAATTGATAATTGAGGGATACAAAAACGGTACAGACTACGACATCCACATGGATAATGATTATCTCATCAGCCATGGCGAAGGACTCACCTGGATGGACGTCAAACTCGGGGAGCACTACGCAACACCACGGTCAAAGAAAGCAGTCGAGATTCAAGCACTCTGGTACAATGCTTTACGCATCACCAGCACTCTAGCAGATCTCCTGGGTAATGATGATGACTATCGTGAGCTTGCAAAGAGCGTCAAAGACAGTTTCCGTCGACAATACGATCACCCGTACGATGTGATCGACACCAAGGATCTCGCGATGCGTCCGAATCAAATCTTCTTGGTCTCCCTTGATTTCCCCATGATCGAGCACCATATGCAAGAAAAAATTGTTGCAGAAGTACAGAAACACTTGGTGACTATCTTTGGTCTGCGGACATTATCCCCTGAGGACTCCCGCTACAAGGGAACGTATCTTGGGAACCATCATAGAGACCTTGCGTATCATAATGGCACGGTCTGGCCCTGGCTCATGGGGCCTTTCATCAAAGCATTCGTAAAAGTAAAACACCATGAATATGCCTGGAGACGATACGCGTATCAGAATTTCCTAGCGCCAATGATAGACGTGTTCGGAGACACCTGGGATGGCGCTATTTACGAAATCTTCGATGGCGATTCACCGTACGCGCCTCAAGGATGCATCAGTCAAGCATGGAGTGTCGCAGAAATCCTCCGTTCGTGGGTAGAAGATATAGAAAATATCCAGCCTCCATATAAGGATCTTCTTTTACATGAAATAGGCGTTTAACACGTACTGTTCAATCATCCGGTTTGTGTTAAAGAACGACGCGTTGATCGCGATGCAGCTACGCATCGTCCGAATCCAGTTTTCCCGGTCATTATAGAACTTGGGGATAATCTCCGTCTCAAGTTTATTATACAGATCGTTTCGGTCGTTATCGTCATCGGACTCCCGTTCGTTTGATTTCCGTGTACCGATCGCCCACCCAGTGATGTTTTCCACACGACCCTCAATCCACCAGCCGTCAAGAGTACTCAACTGTGGAACACCATTATGTGCGGCTTTCATCCCTGAAGTCCCCGATGCCTCCTGAGGTCGCCTGGGAGTGTTCAACCAGACATCAACACCAGAGGTCATTATCTTGCCTATGGCCATGTCGTAGTTGTGGATATACGCCATTTTTACCTTACCATGGATGTTTTTCATCGCTGAAAAAATCCGTTTAATCGTGTCTTTCCCGGAGCCGTCCCTCGGATGTGCTTTCCCTGCATAAATAATCTGGATTGGTCCTGCTTTTTCCGCGATATTCATGAGTCGGTTTGCATCAGAGATCAATAACTCCGGTCGCTTATACGCTGTTTGTCTGCGTGCAAAACCAATGGTGAAATTATCATAGTTCATCCCTACGTTATACCGGTTGTTCACAAAATCAATAAGCTTCTTTTTTGCCTCCATATGCGCAGACCAGATCTCGGCTTTATCGATACTGAACGCTGCTCGGAGTGAATACGGATCAGAACGCCATCCCGGGAGATACTTATCAAACACCCGCTGGAACGGTTCACACACCCACGTTGGCGTATGCACACCATTGGTGATCGAATCAATCGCATACCCGGGGAACATCTGTCGTGACACCTCACCATGTTTCTTTGCCACACCGTTCACATAATGACTGAAGAACAATGCAAGCCGGGTCATGTTCAACCGGTTATCAAAGATGAACTCATGCAGCAAGGACTCAGGCATGAGATCCCCTATCATTGATTTTGCCAAGGGGAGATCAAACTGGTCATGGCCTGCAGCAACCGGGGTGTGCGTGGTAAACACACATTGCTCTCGAACTTTCTCTACGTCTTTACACTGATCATACAGCTCAAGAGTCCCCAGGGCAGCATGCCCTTCGTTCATATGATATTTATCAATGGTCCGGTACCCTAATGAGTCGATGGCGCGAACACCACCGATACCTAACACGATTTCTTGAGCGAGACGATACTTGTTGTCTCCGCCGTAGAGATACTTTGTGATTTCACGATCATACTCTGCATTCCCTTCGATATTCGTATCTAAGAAAAACACAGGGACGATAAAGCCGCTCATGCCTTGAACCGGGTAATACCAAATACGAACGTTGACGTCTCTGCCTTCGATTTTCACTGAGGTCTTGCTTGGGAGAAGCTTGAGGAAATCATTGATATTAAAATTATACGGTAGTTCTATCTGGTTGCCTTCCGTATCAATTTCTTGATAGAAGTACCCTTTTTCAGAAAGAAGGGTGACTGCGACAACAGGTACATTAAGATCAGCACATGATTTCAGCGTGTCCCCCGCAAGAATACCAAGACCTCCGCTGTAGGTCGGAATATGTTCATCAATCCCAATTTCCATGGAGAAATACGCGATCTTTGGTTTCCCTGTCGGTCTTATGATATTGTTCGAATTAGTATTTGTTTCTGCTTTTACCTCTACCGTTGATGTCTCCATTACTCTTCCTTCCACCTTTCTTTACAATGCTCTCTTTATAAATTAAGAATCTTAAACCGCGAGGAGTTTATCTTTTTTTCTTCTCTCTGCGGAATTGACCTAGGAATACATCATGCCGTCGTAGTCTGCTTCTTTATCGGTTTTTTCCTCATTTTCCTGTTTTTCTGTTTTCCTTGACTGTTTCTTTCCGATGAAGAGAAAATCATTCCTCAGTAACCGGACATAGGTTTTATCAGGTAACGGCTCAAGTTTCACGATGCCTTTCACCTGGAATTTCTGCAACATCCATTCAATTTGTTTACGTGAGACATGCAGTTTCCGTTCGATATCAGCAATCGTGATCGGATACGTATTTTGTAGGAGTTTGATGATTTTTTCTTCGAGTGTGCCAACGGTAATTTCTATCATACGAACGCCAAAATGTTATATGCACTCGTATGCGCGCATCCCTTTTTTATCGTTTTTGAAGAGTTTTTTCACATCGCTCTGCATTTCAGGCGGATACCCTTCAGGAAATTTAATGCATCCTTTACAGACGTTAAATCCTATTGCTTTTTTTAACCCCTCAATACTGATATAGCCAAGGGAATCAGCTCCAATCTCCTCTGCAATCTGATCCCATGATTTAATGTTCCCATCGTCTCGTGCGATGAACTCCTTTTTGCTGCGCATGTCAATGCCAAGATAACATGGTGCGATGAGCGGCGGGCAGCCGATCCTGACATGGACTTCTTTTGCACCAGCATTTTTTATCCCTCGCACAATCTTGCGGATATTTGTCCCGCGAACAATCGAATCATCAACCAGAATTACTCGTTTATTTTCAAGCACAGCGCGCAGGAACGATAAGCCTTCCTCGACAACTTTCTCTCGGTGTTCCTGAGTTTGTTGAATGAAGGACCGTTCATCTTTATCCTTCATGATACCCTCATCAAAAAGAATACCGGACTCCCGTGAAAAACCAATTGCATACCGTCTTCCTGATTCAGGCACCGGGATGACCATATCTGCATCCGCGGGTTGCTCTTGTGCAAGCAGACGACCGATTTCCTCACGAGTGGTATGAATGGAACGCCCGTTAATACGCGAATCAGGTTTTGCGAAATACACAAATTCAAACATGCAGGGGTATTCCTGTTTTTTTATGATCTGCTTTTCATAGATATTTCCCTTTGAGTCAATAACGACCACCGAGCCGCTAGGGATATCCTTGACGTACTCAAAATTGATTTTTTTAAACACCCGGGTCTCTGAGGCAAGACAGAACATCCCGTCTGCTTTTCCAAGAGCAAGAGGTCGTATCTTCCGCGGATCAGTCATAGCAAACATATACGGATTATCCCCAGAATCTGCGATGTAAATAACCGAATAGCTGCCCTTTGCCTTTCGCATGATATGTTCGCAGGCAGTGAAGATAACATCAGGAGTGAGTTCTTTCTTGTAGATCTCATCAGCTATGGGTAGTAGTAACCATTGAATGTCACAGTCTGTTCTCGGTTTTCTTTTCGTGAGATGAGACATTTCAGTGCAATTGTAGATATTCCCATTGTGTACCGCTGCTAAAAACGGGTTGACCAGGTACTCAGGTTGTGCGTTTTTTTTCAGGGATTCATTATCATCCATGCCCGTGGTTGAATACCGGGTGTGGCCGAGACCGATGTTCCCTGGTTTATTGATCTTTTTATCTTCATTAAAGACGTCTCTGACCAGGCCAGTGTCTTTGGTCACATGGATGTTTCCGTCGTAGGTAATCATCCCGGCTGATGACTGGCCACGATGCTGGATTGTAAATAAACTATGATAAATCAGTTTGGATACAGGCCGTCCCCCAATAATACCGATAATACCACACATGTGCGAAGAGTGATTGAAAGTACATTATTTATAGGTTTTCAGCATTTGTTAAGAAGTGTCAGACTCTCTAGGGAATACCAATTATTTTTTCGTTAAAAGACAGATTTTTCGTATTATGATCGAAAAAACACTAAAAATTTTGAACAAAATAGAAAATATTAATTACTAATTCTTGCTATAATACATAATACTATGGTAAAAATCGATTCAAAAGATCGTGAAATCCTTTACCAACTTGACCTCGATTCACGCCAATCCTTTGCGAAAATCGGCAACAAAGTAGGTCTATCCAAGACTGTTGTCGCCTACCGAGTCAACAAACTCATTGAAAACCAAATCATCAAAACCTTCTACACCGTCATCGACGCATTCAAACTCGGATACATCAGCTTCCGCATCTACCTCGTCTACCAATATATGACTCAAGAAAAAGAAAAAGAAATCATCGATTACTTCACGAGTCAGAAATTAAACTGGTGGACGATTTCAGCTGAAGGGCGATTCGATCTTGCTTTAATCATGTGGGTCAAAGATATCAACGATTTCTACTCGTTTTGGGAAGAAACACTCAGACGATTCCGAGATTATTTTCTGGAGCAGCAATTCTCCGTCTACATCCAATTATACACCTACCGTCACTCCTACCTTCTCGATGACATGAATAAATCAGACCGGACAAAATTCGAAATCACCGGTGGAGGAGTACAAGCAGTCATTGACGAGCTGGATTTCAAACTCTTACGAATAATCGCACCAAACGCGAGAATGCCGGTCAAAGAAATCGCGCACCGACTCAACACCACCGTTGCCGTCGTCAACTATCGAATCAAGAAATTAATGAAAGCAGGCGTCATCCAAGGGTTCCGCGCTGATATTGACCTCGGTAAACTCGGGTATCAATTATTTAAAGCAGACATTGACCTTAAAGACTACAAACAACGAGGGAAGATCATTAATTACGCCAAAACCAACCCGCATCTCGTCCGCATCGATAAATCCGTCGGCATATCTGACCTCGAACTTGAATACCATGTACAGAGCCTGGACCAGTTCCATCAAATCATGAAAGACCTGATCAACAAATTCCCTGATGTGATAAAAAAATACAAGTACGTGTACGCATCAAAACTTCATAAAATGAACTACATGCCAGAAGAATAACGCTAACGCTTAACTTCCGTACCCACCAATCTTGAGGCTCGGGTCTCCAAGCAGCACCCATTGTTCAATCGTTTTTGCATCACTACGATTTTTCATCCCTGGGTAGATATCCAAATAATGAGAAATAGCAGCGCACCAGGTATCTCCAAGAATATTGCTGTTATCCATGCCATACGCCTCAAAGAATTGGGTCTCAAGATAACCGCCTAATGCCTCAACACAATCAGGCTCATTGATCAGATTTCCATCAAGATCCCCAGCTTCGCCACCTGCCTCATAACCTAGTCCAGTGCTACCGATCGTTGCAATTGCACCCCCGTGAGCTTTCATCACAAGACTCCAACTCCAACACTCATCGACAGGGAGGCCATAGGACCACATTGAATGATCATTCTTCAGATCCGTTATCGTTGACAACAACGAGACATTGAACTGACTGCAATGACACCCACCAACAATACAAATAGGTAGACGGTCAGCATTATTCAATCGGCCTATCTGATAGATAGATAAGCCACCGTTTTTAATCAATGAGTCAAACTCTCCGGGCCAGTACGTGTTCCACCACGCAGGACTACCATGCCCGTCAAAGAATAAAAATCCACAACCAGCAGATATCTCCCGTACAATGTTACGGGTCTGAGGAGTAGAATCTGGGTTACTATTCCGATACGAAGCAAACAGTTTAACCTGTTGAAACCCAGGCAAGTACGCAAGTGTTTTTTCACCAATCAGTTCCCCTTCATTATAGTTCGTCCCCGAATCATTGTACGGGTCACCACCTACGACCACGATTTTCTTAAACCAGGAAGGGTCAGCTGCTTGTTTCTCATAGGAAATAATTTTATTGACGATCATGGTGACTTCTAACACGTTTCGACACGGAAGTCGCCCTACGATAGCATCAGGATAAAAATCAATTTTATCGGTGGGATCATCACCCAAAGGTAAAGAAGAACCATGACGGCTGATGCTATCAGATGAACCGATACTCTGCAAGGGTTCTGGGTTTGACCATCCACCATACACACCGTCCCCATTGGAATCCCAACTGCAAAACGATCCTTGACCATCGTAGATATCAGCATAATACAGGTCGCTGATGAACCCAGGGTCATACAGAGTACCTGCATCCCAGAGATTTGAGTACCGGACTGGAAAATGCCAATCGCGAGTCCCTTCATTGATATCATCTCGAGGTTTCCCTGCGATATGTGATTTCAGACCACCGACCAGCAATATATACGTCGTGCCCCAGTTTTCCAAGGCATCCTTAATGAAATATTTAATCTGCTCAGGTTTGTCAGCACCCGGGTAATCCCGGTAAATTTCTCTAAGTGTTTTCATTTGTGTATGAACACCGAAATTATTTTTATGCTCCACCAACCGCTGAAGTGGGAGAACAAACTGAAATGGGGTAATAATCACCAGATCAAAGATGGTCTCCCCGGGAAACGGATCATGGGATGGTGCCTGATACGTAACGGTCATCTGACCCTGCGTCAGATAATGAATAGTATCAGTCCTCGGACTATATTGCACCGGGAATACTTGCAGAGTAAGGAACGTCACATGTTTATGTTGCTGATTTAGTCCACCACCCGTTGAATACGAAATCCATGATGAAGGGTAAACATTGTCAGAACCATACACGTTTTCATCCATGAGAATTTGAAGAGGATCTGATAAAGAACCTCCGATAATCGGGTACGGTGCCGAGGCAATCTTTTTTGTGAGCACCATTGTTTTAATTTCACTGCAATCAAACTGCACATCTCTAATGGTTGATCCAAACGGCAATTCCAGTGTGGTCGTATACATGGGAAGAACCGGGCTTCCAGCGCGATACAGACACGCGGGTGCACCATTCATCGTTACCTCTGTATACAAACCGTCTTCAGTGAAAATCGGTTCCTGGAATGCTAGTGAAAAGGTTTTACTCTGAATCGGTTCCTGATTTTTCAGACCAACCACCGCGACACTGCTAGACAAAAACAGTCCTACCACGATGAGTACAGTCACTTTCATAAATTCTTTTCCTCAAGAAAACGTAGCACACTTCCCCCATATAAAAATTCCTATCAAAAAATAGCATCGGGGGTAACACGATTTAGAAACGTTTTAGGGAAGCGACAGCGGCCTGGAACTCTTATAAAAATACATATTATTTTTTATCAGTCCTGGAAATCGGAGGCCGATATTCCATCTGATGAGGAGAAGGAGGAGGAATGGGAAATTAATCCCAAACGTTCTCATATTTATCCTTGGAGAAAGAAACCTTTTCCCAAGATCCATTCCAAGTCCACCACTCATTTCGATCGTTTTACCCCTAGGGATGCCATAATTTCATATTTTCCCCACAATCACCTAACTCACAATGAAAATAATAAAGGTTCCTCACAGAAATTTGGCCAAAAGACTAAAATATAGGAATAAAAAAATCATTTCGTCCAAAAACAAAGAAAAAACATGGGAAGAATGATTTTCTTTATCCTGGTTGATAATGAACCAAAAGACCAGGCCCTAACCGTTTCATCTCAACAATTCGTAGAGAAATAATCTCTGCTTCATTTCGGATACCTTCTCCATTAGCAACCGTCGGAGTACCTGCTCCCCCGATGATACAGGGTCTGATATAGATAAACACATCATCGACGACTTTGTTCACAAGGAAATTCCAAATAACGGTTCCCCCGCCTTCAACCAAAAGCTTCCGAACCCCTCTTCTAAAGAGCATCTCCAATACACACTGCACATCAAGAAAACCATTCTTATCTGTCGAACACCCGACAACCTCAATATGCGACCCATCGAACCTTTTTTCTTTTCCTTTTGCAGTAATAACTAATGTCTTTGCCGCCGTATTGAACACCAGAGCATCAGGTGGAGTCCTTCCTTTACTATCAAGAATCACTCGTAATGGTTGTTTTGGATGGTTCACATGGGCTTCTTTCACGGTCAGTTTCGGGTCATCCGCAAGAATCGTACCAACCCCAACCAACACCGCGTCACAGTCACTCCGAAGCTGATACATCCGTTTAATGTCCTCCTCACAGGAAATCCGGACCTGTTTACGTGTTGGCAACGCTATTTTTCCATCAGCAGACATCGCACAATTCACAATCACCTGTGGTCGTTTCATTTCCTCTCACTTTGGGTACAGCGGGCAGTCTTTCTTATTCTCAGGACAGACCTTCTTGGTTTTACAGGCAGCACCAGCGTTTTTAAAAATCGTCGGAGCAACCTTCTTTACTTCCTGTAGCATTTTATTGGCAAGCAGACGGATCTCCCATTGCGCATGCAAACAACAGCGAAGCTCAAAAAAATTCAGAAGAGACCTTGCATTCATCGTCACCAAAATATTCGTACACGCCGCGTTCGGAAGCACATATCGGCTGTCCTCCGCAGGGATATCCATCTTAAGGAGCTTGTTATACTGATCCCAAATCACCCTCATAGTCTGCTCATACGCCTTCTTCATCTTTGTATTCTTCTGAATGGTAGGAGGAATCACATAGTTCTGCTCATTCAGGTTCACATAGCGTTGACTCTGCTGGGAGTAACTTGCGATGCGATGTCGCACCAGCTGATGAGTCAGAGCCCGGCTTACATCACTTATCGCAAACGTGAAGGACACATGCTCGACCACACTGGTGTGCCCCAGCGCCATTACCTGTTCAAGAACCCTGAAGAGTTCTTTTTCTGATTTTTTATTGAGATCCTCTGGTTTTGCTTTGCTATGGGTAAGAGCTGCAGCCATTGCAGGGAGTTTCTCTGGATTTGGTGTACACCCAATAAGTTTCACATTCATGCAAGTTCCCCTTAACTGCAATACCAGCGAACCGTTTAAGAGTTTTCATATAAAAAAAGGGTTTACAAAGATAAGCAGGAGGAATTTTTCGGGGAGGTTTTTTAAAAAACATTAAACTCTATTTCTATGAAATAACCGTTTTTTACCCCTTCAAACCCCTTCTTTTTCCTTTTTTCATATTGCTAAATTACCTTGAAAAATTTCCTTAAATCACGTTTATTGCGGTATTTACACGAAATGTTTAAATAAAATAACTTCTATAATATACTATGAGGAATAATTATGAAACGCATGAAAAAAGTAGAGTCTTTATTAAAAGCAGTTGTAATTTGTGCTATTATCGCGGCATTTGTTTTACCGGGATCCGCAATAACTTTGAAGTCACCAACCATAAAGAATACGAGACACCACGAAATAAAAAATTTAATGAGCACTACAGAATGGTTTGAACAAGCCACTGGTTTCACCACACCGAGTAGAGGAATAAGCTACGTGTATTGCGTTGACGCAAACATCGTATGGGCGGCAGCCTATGACGGAACAGCACCGCTAACCGCTTGTCAAGAGTTCACGAAAACCGTCAACGGTGGTGAACTGTGGACGCCTGGTATTATTAATAGTGCATCAGGCTTGTCGTTGGCAATGATTTATGCAATCGATGCAAACACATCCTGGGCTCCCCTGTATGCGGCAGAAGAGGGAACCCAAGGTATCTATAAAACCATTAATGGTGGATCTACATGGACCCGTCAGGCAACCGCTGATTTTAACGGCGATGGTGCCTTCCCCAACTGCGTTCATTTCTGGGATATGAATGTCGGCTGGTGCATGGGTGACCCTGTGGGTGGATACTATGAGATCTATACGACCACGGATGGCGGAACCACCTGGACTAAAGTCCCACAGGCAGATATCCCTGCTCCTTTATCAGGGGAATTTGCAGTCGTAGGATACTATGACGTTTTAGGGGATACGATCTGGTTTGGCACCAATATGGGGCGTGTCTACAAATCAACAGATAAAGGTTTCCACTGGACCGTAGCCCAAACCACCCTCTCCGAATATATCAAACCAACCTTCAAAGATGCAAATCACGGGCTCGTGATTGATCTTAATGCTGAAGCAACAGCGTATTTAGCGGAAACATCAGATGGAGGAACAACCTGGACAGCTGTTGAATATACTGGAACCTGTTATGATAATGATCTCTGTTATCTTCCTGGAACAGACAATATGTATATAAGCACCGGAGCAGCCGAAAGCGCTTCAGGAGCATCCTATAGCTTTGATGGTGGTCACACTTGGGCAGAATATACTGAAATGACAGGGACGCAAATGATGGCACTAGATTTCATTGAAGGGAAAATCGGCTGGGCTGGTTCGTTTAACGTCGATGAAACCACCGGTGGAATCTTCAAGCATGTCCCCGGGCCTTCAAGACCTATCTTTACTATTAATATCGCAGGAGGAAAAGGTATTACTGTAGACATTAAAAACGTTGGAGATGCGGACGCGACAGATCTTAGCTACACGGTCAACATTACCGGCGGCCTGTGGGTCAAACAACGCCAGTTCACGGGAACAAAAACATCTCTTCCGATAGGTGAGAACTTTTCATTTCCTGAAAAGGTCATGGGAATTGGAATGGGGTTCCTCGTAAAACCAGGACCAAAAATAACTGTGACCGTGACGTGCGCAGAAGGAGTGACCCAAACAAAATCAGTGGATGCACAAATATTCTTCTCTAAAGTAACCATCATATAGAAAACACTCCCACCCCTTTTTTTCTTTTTTTTTTTAATTTTTTATTCTAAAACATGTTGTAGCACTCTTTTTTCCCAAACCGCAAGTGTTTAAAAAACAGAGACAGTTACCACCTTTAAAGAATATATGACCTGTGAGGGAGGCAACCTATGAGGGCATTTATTATCACGACCGTGGTCTGTTTCATCATCTATCTTTTCTTAACAACAGGGAGCGGAAACGATATCGCTGGATTGTGGAGTTACATCGAAATCGTGTTTGGAATCCTCTTATCGCTGATAGCTGGATTTGCAGCACGAACACTCTTTGCCAAAGGGAATTTCCGGATGCTCAACCCTGTTCGCTGGTTCCTTTTCCTCGGGTATCTCATCGGACCCTTTTTTGTAGCGCTCGCAAAAGCAAACCTTGACGTCGCCTACCGCGTCATCACCGGAAAGATCAATCCAGGGATTGTACGCATCACCCCGGAACTTAAAACAGATCTAGGAATCACGATGCTAGCAAACTCCATCACTCTCACCCCTGGAACATTAAGTGTCGATATCGATGAAGACACCAATGATCTCTACGTTCACTGGATCAACGTCGACAAAAAAGCCTTAGAAAAAAAACCGGTTGATCCCAAATACATTTGTGGAAATTTCCCGAAATGGGTACGGAGGATAACCGAATGATCGACATCAACTCTACCTACATGTTCGTCGTCATCGCACTTGCGCTCTGCATTGTTCTCGCGCTCATCCGAGTAATACGCGGGCCAACTGCACCTGACCGTGTCGTCGGTGTTGACACCATCAATACCATGGTGATCGTTGCAATGGTCGCATTCGGCACTGCATACCGTGAAGTCATCTACATCGACGTGGCTATCGTCTACGCCCTTCTCTCTTTCATTTCCACCTTATTCATCGCCAAATACCTTGAAGGAGGTGAATTCTAACATGATTTTTGATCTGATCATCTACATGTTCATCGGCATCGGTATTTTCTTCAACGTTCTTGCAGGCATAGGTTTACTTCGGTTCCCTGACGTGTACACCAGACTGCATGCAGGAACAAAATGTACTACCTTTGGCTCCATTTTCCTCATCGGTTCCGTTGTGCTGATTGGATTGAAAATGTGGTGGGAAAACGATACCAATGGGTCCGTGCTTGCGATTCATTCCGCAATAGCCCTCATCGCTATTCTTCTTACAAACCCTGTTGGCGCGCATGCGATCGCTAGGGCCGCCCATCGCAGCGGCGTTGAACCCGCGAACGCGGTTATCGATGAACTCAAAGAAAAACCCATGAAAAAAACCAAGAAAAAAACCACGCGAAATAAAGAAAAAAATGAGGAACAAACCGGAGGCGACTAAATGGGTATAGAATTTCTCATCGCAAATGCACTTGTTCTGATTCTTACTGTTGTTGCGTCTCTTGTCGCTGTTTTTTTACGTGATCTTCTTGCAGCCGCGATAGCGATGGCTGCCATGAGCCTCCTGCTTTCATTGGAATTTTTCATGCTCCAGGCCCCAGATGTCGCGATAGCTCAGGCAGGAGTCGGTGCATGTCTTTCCACGGCAATCGTCATCATAACCATCCGGGGAACAAAAAGGACGGAGGATGAATAACATGGAAAAAAGAACCATTGCAGCAACCCTTGTCTTCGCTATCGCTGCAGTATTTTTCCTCTTCAGCATCTTTCTGATCCATCCCTTCGGCAAACCAGGAAACGTCGCCATGGATGATCACATCATCGCCAATACCCAAAATGAGACTGGAACAAACAACGCAGTAACATCAGTCGTTTTTGATTATCGAGGCTTTGATACCCTCGGGGAAGCAACGATAATATTTGCTGCTGTAGCAGGCGTCCTTATGATCTTTCGGAGGGTGAACCCATGAACGGGATGTCAAAAATCGTAAAAACAACCGTGAGTATCTTGTTTCCCTTCACCATGATCTTTGGGCTGTACGTGATCGCCCATGGACATCTCACCCCCGGTGGGGGATTCCAGGGTGGCGCGATCGTTGCATCCGGATGTGCTATGCTTGTGATCGCCTACGGCTCAGAATGGGTGTTTGAACGGATAAAAACAAAGCGATTAGCTGCGTTTGAAAGCATCGGAGGACTCGGATTCATTGCTGTTGCTCTGCTAGGGCTTGTGTTTAGCACGGTTTTTTTTGGGAATTTCCTTGCCGGATCAAACCTCCTGTTTGGGACGACTCCAGCAACTGGCTCAACTCTTGCTGATATGAACACGGGAGGCGTGCTGCCGCTCATGAATTTCGCAGTCGGCATAAAGGTGATCGCAGGCTTATTTGTGATCGTGCTCGTCATGGCATACGCCAGTAGCCAAAAGGAGTGGAATACATGATCGAGTACATCCCGTTTATCGCGGTTGTTGGCATGATCTTTATCGGCCTCTACGCTGTATTATTCCGCAGGAATCTGATTAAAATTGTCATCGGGATTTCCGTTATTGAAAGCGGTGTTAACCTCTTTTTGATCACACTCGGGTACAGGGATAGTGGTGTTGCACCTATTTACACAAGCCTACCAGCGGGAACACCATCTCCACAAGGCATGGTGCTCCCTGTTCCACAGGCATTAACACTCACCAGCATCGTTATTGGTGTTGCGGTTCTTGCCTTAATGCTTTCTTTAGTCATGCATATTTATCGAAAGTACGGAACACTCGATATCCGTAAGATAAGGAGGTTGAAGGAATGACTGTCCTTGACCTTCTCATCGAACACGCTCCTGCATTGATTGTTGCCATTCCGCTATTTGGCGCATTTCTTATGCCTCTTGTTAGTCGTGTGAATGAAAAACTACGAAACATCCTTGCTTTATCCATCATCTGTCTCACCGGGTTTTTTATCTGGCTGCTCGCAACTGATGTTCTTGCTCGCGGTCCACGACTGTACATTTTCGGTGCAAAAAACCTAGCAAGCCCCATGGTCCGGATCCTCTTTGAAGTCGACAGCATGAGTATCTTCATGATCACCATCACCGTGATACTCGCGTTCATTGCATTAGTGTATTCATGGTCGTTTATGAAAGAACATGACGGGTTAGACAAGTACTACACGCTTGTTTTGCTCTTGATTGCCAGTACCCTTGGCATGGAGCTTACTGGTGATGTGTTCAACTTCTTTGTGTTCCTGGAGATATCCTGTATCGTATCCTGTGCCTTGATTGCTTTCTTTATCTCTGAGGGTGAGGCGTTAGAGGCCGCATTCAAATACATTGTTGTCAGTTCAATTGGCGCCTTGTTTATACTCTTTGCAATCGGGCTGCTCTACGCCCAGTATGATGCCCTCAATATCGCAACACTTGCCCAAGTCCTCAAATACACGTTTTTAGATAAAATCGTCTTAGTACTACTGGTGGTCGTGCTCGGCATGAAAGCAGGGCTCGTACCAATGCACATGTGGCTGCCTGATTCCTACGGGCGCGCACCACCCTCAGTTACCCTAATCATTATAGGTGCGACTCTAGCAAGTTTCTATGGCGTACTGCGTGTGATCTTCACATTATATGGAAACGTCTTGTCCAATGCAATGCGATTTGCTCTCCCGGTGAATGTCTTGGTTGGATGGATTCTTATCGCACTCGCAATCATCTCTATCATTGTCGGCGTCATCATGGCACTGGTTCAAACTGACTTGATGCGACTGATTGCATTTGCTGCGGTTGCAGAGGTCGGGTACATGTTTCTTGCGATAGGAACAAGCATTGCAGCATTAGGGTCGCCCTACGCGACAACTGCTCTGCAAGGCGGTCTGCTGCATCTCTTGAACGATGCGTTAGATATCGGGCTGTTGTTCCTTGTTGCTGGTGCACTGTATTACGCGACAAAAAAACGGTTGCTCGATGATATCAGCGGTCTTGCTAGGAATATGAAATATACGACCGTGTTTTTTATCATCGGGCTTCTTGCGGTGGCAGGTATGCCTCCCTTAAACGGGTTTGCCTCAAAATTCCTTATTTACGAATCTGTGTACCAGCTCAACCCGATCCTTTCCATTGTCGCAATCCTCTGCAGTATTCTGATGCTTGCCATCTTTGTAAAAGTGTTCTACGCCGCGTTTCTTGGCCCAGAGCTTCCAGGGTTTAAAGATGTGAAAGAAGCACCAAGAAGCATGCTGCTTGCCATGGGGCTCGTCGCCGGTCTTGCTATTTTTATCGGATTATTCCCCAACATCGTCATCGATACTCTTGTCAAACCAGCGGCGGATGCGTTGGTGAACCATGCACAGTACATCAGCACTGTTATCGGAGGGATCTAAGCATGTTTACTCTTGAGAGCGGTAGCGGGTTTTGGAATCCCCTCCTCTGGATCTTGATTGTTTTCATCGCGTTTCTCTTACTGTATGGAATCAGAGGATTTGGGAGAAACACCTACAAAAAAGACACGGAGCAGACCAAGGCATTTCTCTCTGGTAACAAAGAACCATCACCAGATGAGATGCATGTGAAGGCAAGTAATCTTTACTGGGGATTTACTACGAGTCTTAACAACGTGTACACCGCGTTGCGGAAGATGCATACCGGAAACACAAGTGACTACGTCCTCTGGTTTGTGATCATCCTTGCAGTCCTTTTCCTTGTTTTCGGGGTGATGTAATGGATATCCTCGAACTCTCCGAGCTTTCTGTCCGTATCATTCTCGGCACCCTTGGCCTTACCGCATTCGGCATCATCTTTGGACTCTTTTACAAGGGGATTGATCGGAAGCTGTCTGCACGCATGCAAGGCAGAATTGGGCCACCACTCAGACAACCATTCCGAGACGTCGCAAAATTATTTGCTAAAGAAAACATCGTTCCGGATCATGCTATCCCCTGGATCTTTAACCTTATTCCCCTGGTTGGACTCATCGCTGCGATTTCCATCCTTTTGTATCTCCCGATCGGCGGGTTCCCGGCACTGTTTTCCTGGGGGGGAGACCTGATTGTGATTCTTTACCTGTTACTCATCCCTTCCCTTTCTCTGGTCATTGGTGGGTTCTCCTCAGGATCTCCGTACGCGATTATCGGTGCGCAACGAGAAATGGCGACCATAATCGCCTACGAGTTCCCCCTTGCAATCATTATCATTACGATCGCATGGAAGTTCTTGCAAAAAGGAGCCACTAACGTTTTTTCTTTAGCCACCATCACTGCGACACCGGTATGGAATCAAGTGACAGGGCCACTGGGAATTATTGGATTTGCAATTCTGCTGCTGGTACTCCTGCTTGTCACCCCTGCAGAGCTCTCCAAGATACCGTTTGATGCTTCTGAAGCTGAAACAGAAATCGCAGGAGGACTCCTTGTTGAATACTCAGGCAGAAACCTTGCTATGTTCTACCTTATGGACGGGGTGAAAACCGTGGTTTTAGCATCACTCGTTGTTACCTTGTTCTTCCCCTACAACCTCTCCCCGCTCCTTCACTTGGCTAGCTACCCCGGCATGGCACTTGACATCCTGTTCTATTTATTCAAAGTCTTTCTCATCATCCTGTTCTCCGTGACCTTGATTCGTGTTGCAATCGCTCGCTTGAAAATTGATCAAATCGTGTACACCTACTGGATTCCGCTCACCCTTGCCAGTCTTGTCGGATTGATTCTTGTGATGTGGGATAGCGTCGTCATGAACCTGTTTTCCTCCGCATAACTGTCTTAAACCACGCTTTGTTTAAGGAAACGAATTCACATGGCTTTACCCTCTGAAAAAAACAATGGACGAGTTGTCCTTTCCTTTTTCTTATTACCCACGATCATGCTGATTATCGGCTATCTCTTGTTCCCCTACCCGCCACCATCACTGGCAAAACAGCTCTCTTTTATCCCCTTGTTTGTTGGCTTAATCCTGCTTGGGATAGGATTTTTACACAAGGAAAAAAACACTGCGAGCACTATAAAAATGGTTGGATGGTATGTGTTTGCCTCCTTCTGGGCAACCATGCCAAGTTTTCTATATCTTTCTGAGGACGGCGATGTCTTCAACGCAGCTGTCTGCATCATCGGTGTGTACGTACTCCTATATATAGCGTATCATGAATGGCTCTCCAACCAACGAAACGATCATGTTCCTTGTTTAAATTGGATTGCTGGTGGGACGTTTCTTGCAGGAATTATCTACTTTACCATCGAAAACAACATCATCCCCGGGGTCAAAGATTGGCTCATTGAGACCGTTGCTGCACAAAGCACGGATCTTCTTCATCTCTTCGGAGTCAACGCCACTAGGAATCAAACCCTCATCGTGTATAACAACGTACCTGTTACCATTATCTTTGCATGCACAGCGATCCAATCCATGGTCCTGTTTGTTGGTATGATCGGGGCATTATCACGCGTGAATATAACGAGAAAAACCGCAGGGTTATTGATAACAGTTGTCCCGGTTTATTTCTTAAACCTTGTTCGTAACGCAGGTGTCGTATTCATGGTTGGAAGCGGCATGGTCTCCTTTGATCTTGCTCATAACGTGATTGCAAAAGCAGGGTCGTTACTTGCGTTGATCCTCTTATTGTTTATTACCTTTAAGATTGTGCCAGAACTCTATGATGAGATCGTCGGTATTATTGATTTACCGAAACGAAAAGGCCCTGTCGAACTTTTTCTAGGACGTTTACTGGGGAAGAAACACGATGCGCATCGCTAACGGCGGACTTTCCTGGATTCTTAGCTCTTTTCTCTTGACGTTTATCCTTGTTGGTGTAACATGTTTTACCACAGGGCTACTACAAATATTTGCAAGCCTTCTTTTAGGATTTTTCTTTTTCGTCTCCTGTCTTCTTGTTGTTTTTTTCCGTGACCCAGAACGAATCATAGGGGCCGGTATTGTCGCGGTTGCTGACGGAAAAATACGAGAAATAATAAACATACATGATACTGAGATCGGAGAATGTACCCGAATTTCAACGTTTATGAACATTCATAATGTACATGTGAATCGCATGCCTCTTGACGGAACGATTGAAAAAATTTCCCGTTACAAAGGAGCTCATCTGCCCGCCTTCAAAAAAGAATCTGATTCCAATGAGCGTGTCGTTCTTCTCATAAAAACCGATATCGGGCGGATTAAAATTATTCAGATCGCAGGAACAGTGGCACGTCGCATCATCCCCTATGTTTCCGAGGGAGAGATGGTGAAAAAAGGAGGAAAAATCGGGCTTATTAGACTTGGTTCTCGGGTTGATATCTACCTTCCAACAAAAAAGATTAAAGCACCAGTGATACAGGTAAACGATAAAATAAAAGCAGGAGAAGACACCATTGCAGAAATCCATGATTAAATTGCTTTCCGTTGCTGATGCCGTTACCATCATGAACGCGGTTCTGGGTTTCCTTGCGATCCTCATGACATTTACCAATCAATTTCAGCTTGCTGCCTCGTTTATCCTGCTTGGTCTTCTCGCTGATGGCCTTGATGGTATTGTTGCTCGGCGTATGGGACTCGGACAAATGGGTGAATATCTTGAAACCATCGCTGACATGATTTCGCTGTCTGTTGCTCCGCTTGCTCTCCTCTACAAGACCTACTATGACATGATCGTTGTGCAACCCTCGATGCATCTTCTTCTTGGTGTCGTACTTATTTTCTCACTGATCTGCAGCATGATTCGCCTCTCATCATTTTCTCTCCTGAAAGAGAAACATGTTTTTGTTGGTCTTCCAACCTCTGCAAGCGCGGTGTTTCTTGTGCTCGTCTCATTTTTAAAAATAGATCCTCTGTATATTATCCCGTTTATTGTCATTTTTGCACTGGCGATGATTTCTCCTATTCGTTTCCCAAAACCAGGGCTGAAAATCGATATTGTTGCCGCCGTGTTTATCGTTGCAGCAACCCTGCTTAATGGCAGGTATAATAATATTGCGCCACTCCTCCTCCTTCTAGCCCTTGCAGCGTACATTATCGTCGGACCGATGTATCTTAAAATAAAAAACAAGGCACATTAGTGAAAAGGAATATACTCGTAACTCACAACAGCACCGTTTTTGATATGAACTACACGACCGCCGTTATTCTGTCCAGATAGTGTCGCAGAATCGGTTTGAACAAATAACGGCCATGAAGAAAAATTGCTTGTTTCTTTTCCCAACGAAGTAAAGACATGGTTTTCATGGGTATGTCCTGAGAGAACAAGAGAGACATTATGTGCAAAACAATAGTTGATGAACTCTCCGCGGTTAAATGCGATACATTCGTCATTGCCGCTGGGAAGATCGTTTGGTACCGCACCCAAACTCGTATCATTTCGATCATTGACTGCAGGATGATGCATGACAATAATCTGATTCAAATGATGTGATCCCCATGCGTTTTCGAGCAGGTATCTCTGGGTTGTTGTCAGGCCGGTTCCTTCCGGTGTGGTATTCCAAATTTGAGGTTGTATCTCCCATCTACTATCATCATATCCTGAATCAAGAAAGACGAAATTCACTCCCCCGTATTCAAACGAGTAATCGCTCAAGGGTGTAAGAAAACGATGATAGGCCGTAAGATTATCAAATGGTGAATACAAAAAGAGGAGGCTATTATCGTACCGTTCATGGTTCCCTGGTGTGATAAAGACCGGTGAGTTGCACAGAAGAAATGTTTCTTTGAAATCCTGATACGCACGCCATTGGTTTTTCTCGTTGGACCAATCAACGGAATCCCCAGATACGATGACGAAATCAGGGTGGATGTTCTCATTTATGTAAGCAATCACACGTGTCAACTCCTTTTTCTCATTCACCACGTTCGCATATTTTCTGATATGGATATCGGTGAGTTGAACCACGGTGTACTCTACTGGCTCATTTCCTATGATCTTTACCGCATGAGGCCAGTTGTAATTCCTTTTCGTTGTGGTGACAGATATATTATAGAAACCAACAGGGATATTCTCGATATTATACCAAAAGACCAGTTCGTCTTCGAGTGTACTCGTGCCTGTCTTGATCCATGTCTGCCATCTCATTGTTTGATTCTCTATACGATAACGAGCTATACCATCAATGGTGATTAACTCTACCTGCAGGATCTGCGATGGTTCTTCAGAGACATTTCTTTCTTCAGAGATCAATAAGGGGAGTTCATTGGTTGTATTCTTCGAAATGATACGGGGGCATCCCAGCGAAGGAAAAATAATGGTCTGAACATCAAAACCAACACTCACATTCCTTATTTTTTCTGTGAAGTTGTCTGCGGTACAATGAAACGTATGATTTCCCACAACACTGGGATACCACTTGATCATCTTTATGTACGTCGCTGCCCTGCCAATAGTCACATTGAGTTGAGCAATACGTGCTTGTCCAGACGTCCACTCAACACCCAAGGAGGTGACTGCAAAACCTGTAAAATCATCGGTGAGTGTGATCGTCTCTAAAAATCGATGACTCTTTGGATTCCCCTGTACAATAATAAAAATATCAACAGGCTCTCCCATGGTCGGATATCGATTTGAAAATGAAATATCAATAATGTCGCCAGGAGATGGCACCTCTTTTTTCAAAGAAGTCATACTTGTTCCAATGGAGAACGTACTTACGATAAGCAAAGAAAATATGCCAAGGGTGCGCAACGTTCTGAGATTTTTCATCATCAACTACCTGCTTGCTCACTATAATTATGATTCTTATAATATAAATGTTTTGAGACGAAAGAGGCAAAAACCTTCTAAAATATATATTTTTATTAAGTGACTACTCCCCGCCATAAATGGCGGGGCTTCACGCCCCTGGCAGTCCCGGGTTTGGATAATCATCAAGGGAGGATTGTTGCAGTCGTTGATTTCTGACATAATGCAGCACAGTTTCTGTGTCTGCGTCGCCAATGCTACGGTAAAATTTTCCAGGACTCCAGAAATTACCGCGTGAATACCGGTGCCGAAACAACGGTTGTCGTCTGAACAGTTCATACGAGGAGGCTCCCTTCAGAAGATGCAATGCTTGAGAGACACTCATCGTTGGTGGAAGTTGAACAACGGTGTGGATATGATCAGGCAGCACACTCAGTTCAATCATACCTATGTTATGTCTTGCGGCGACTTCGTGTAAAATGTCCTCGCAAAGCTTTTTATTTCCCTTTCCCCTAAACATGTTGTATCTGTACTTGGGGCACCACTCAAGGTGGTAGAGATTCTGGCCTATGCTATGGCTTCCGCTAACAAGTTCCATAATTTTTTGCTCCTGGATAGGTATTTCAAAGCACCCGCCGAAGGCGGGCGCGCCTGTCCAAGAGTAAACCAGTAAGTCTTGAATAAAAGAACGCGATTCATCCCGCAAACTAAAGTTTGGGGATTTCTCGCTTATAACGTGTTAATAAAATATTTTTGTTTTTTAGACAAAACAAAAACTATGAAGGTGTTGTAATGAATTTTCTCTCCTGTCCACTCCTGTTCGAAGTTTTTCACATAAAGTATTTAATTTAGGAAGTCTTATAAAAGGTATTGCTGGGAGGCAATACAGGGTTTCACGGTTTTCTTTCTCCTCCATGAATACCTCCCAAACAGTCCTGTTGCGCCTCCCTGCTTTCATCGATGATAACGCCTTGGTTTAATATCAATTGGCATCCTGCCTCGAAAGACTAGAAAAATTGAATAATCTTGATAAAACAATTTCGGGGACAGAAAATAAGGGCATGATGTTTTTCGTATTATAGATGATAATAGGGATGTAATTCAGAAAACGCTATTGAAAAAATTATCGTTCTTAAAAAAACAAAGGAACGACAAACACGAAAACCGAAATCTGTTCAGGAAAAATTTAGGTCAATCTCATGACATTCTCGACAAATTTTAGGTTGTTTCTCCTTTTCTAAGTTTTTTAGATAAACTATTTATACAAGTTACCGAAAAATGAAGGATTCCCTCCTGTTCGAAGATTTTCACATGAAGTATTTATATTAAAACGACCTTTATAAAAATAACAAACATGTTTGAAAGAACCTTAGGTTCCTGAGCAGGGAGAATGCCTGGGAGGCATTCTACCAAAAAAAAAGAATTAGAAAATAAAAAATAGGAGCGAAAAGATATGAACAAAAAAACCAAAAAAATAAAGGCAGGTGCCTTCGCAGTAGCAATACTGTTTTTAGCCATGACTGCTGCAGCGACCGTGAATGCAACTCGTGGGAGCGTGATGCCGATCCCAGGAGGACAAATGGAGATGATACCACATCAAAGTGAGTCCTCTTCTCAAATTATGGGAGACCCTGACCCTGGACCACCGACACAATTCCATGATGGTACCATAAGTCCGTTACCATTTGGATCAACACCAACCCTAGGATATCCAGACGACCCAAATGGACAAGATGATCCTTACCCACCACCAGGTCAAAGATGCTCGTATATGTTTCTCACTGGAATATACGATATGTACAATGACTCCCTGAAACTTGTCGGTTTAAGCTTCAACATATGGATGAACCCTCGTGGTGGAACACACAATGCAAACTGGTATCCAGGAAATTATTATATGACATTGGAAGGAGACCACGCTGGAACATATTCCGGTGAATTTTATTGGTTTAATACTTTCTCTGGAACTCCTGGATGGTTTGGTATTTCTTTCCAGGATATCTGGGACCCAGTACACGACAGAATCACCTACTTCCATCTCTGGGCTGACTACACAGAAGACGGACAGCATATCCGATACATTGACCGGACTTTCCAGCAAGACTGGAACAACAACAACGGATAAGGAAAATATAAATATTGTCTAAACGATACGTGGGAATATGAAAAAAACACTCTTAGCAGTGATTTTTACCTCGCTGCTCATCTCTTCTTTTTTTGTTTCCCCCGCTACAGCGGTAATTATCACCATCAAAGGAGGGTTCGGCTGTACGGTAACTATTGAGAACAACGAGAACTACACCATTAATGCAAATATTAGCATTGTTTCCAATAGAATTTTTGGAGAAGGTGGTGGAAACATTACTGGACACGGTGGGATAAAACCAGGCCATTCTACTATTGCAAATTTAAGACCCCCTGGCATAGAATCTATTTATGCAATGGGTCACTCAGGAAACCAGACGGTTATACGAAAGGGGATCTCGATCTTCCGTTTCGTGATTTTATTTCGATAGAGTGTCATTAAAAAATTAGGATATCTTTTGACGTGAACCTTGTGATAACATCAGTGGCATACCATATACATCATATCCTGGAGACATTATTTTCCGTATTGTAGCTTTCGCAGAAAACGATGCACGTATCTTGCTGATACAAGGATGAATACTATGTTTCAAAACTTAGTCAGTCCAAAAGACGTAGAATTTGAAATAGCGAAATTGCGAAGCAAATATGAATACTTAAAGAAAGAACATCCTCAACAAGCAAGAAGAATTGCGATGGAGATGCGAGAGGAAGAAGGACCAAGATTCCTTACATTCGCATTGGATGGTCTTCCTGAACCTGAATGGAAAAAAGAATAATGAATCACATCTATCTAAATTTGGTTTCCGGCTTAGACTCCGAATATGATGTCACAAAGAGAAAACGAAATTAACCAACTGAGTTTTATCTATGCTACTCCAGTCGTTTTCCTCTATTTCCGACAAATATAATAAAAAAACCTGGTTTTTTGAATTTTATTGGATTTCGTAGGGATAGGGTTTTATGTTTCCTGGCAGGATTTCATTAGACCTTTTGCATAATAGGCAAATTAGCCTATCTAATGGCATTCGACTACAATACCATGTATAAACGAATTTTTTCAAATACAAGCTATTGTATGCTCGCCAATGATTTTTAATTATGCAAACGGTCTATTATTGAGGGTAAGAAAAAAATGAACCGGATGAAAGGTTGGGCCCTTGAAGAAAGAATTAGAACAAAAAAAGGAGGAAAATCATGTGTAATGTAATAGATGATTATAGAGAAGACGAATTGTCCAAAGTTTGGAGAACAATTGAAAGAAGGAAATTCTTTTGCTAAACTCCAGGTGATTACCCCTGAAAACGAAAAATATGAGACACGGTGGACATCAAAAAAATATGAGTTCAATTACACGGGAGATTGGAACCCGATTTTAGATGTTTTCGTCGGAGGGAGTGGCACCTGGCAGTTCAAGGTGAACCAAATTGCTGTCAATAGCTTTTGGCTAATCCAATTTCTTCAATATGTGAGGATTTTTGGTGCCGACATCAGATTTCCAGAGACACCTCTCGGTGGACATGGGACTATACCATCAATAACACTGTCTCATTCTACACAATTGATGACGGGCAGGATGTTCATTCATGATCAAGGTAAACTTTTCGAAATCTCTTCAAACCATCAAAAACCCTGTGGAGAAGATGATATTGTTCTTGTAAAAAAGAACGGGACTTAGGTTACTGATCTTACTTTTTCCCTATTTTCGACAAATGTAAAGAGAAACTTGTAGTTTTAACCTTTTATCTCCATTCTCCTACGAATTGTTCCCAGTCATGTTTATCTATGTCTTTCTTTCTCTTGACATTGTAATAATATGCTTTAACTTTTCTATGACGAATGCTGTTGGAGATTGTTATAGATAATACTTCCAAATTGGATGACAAAAGAAGTGAATTGTTGAGGGAGATCCAGATCCCATGCTTTAATTTCGTCGAGAGTCTTTTTTGTCTCCTCAACATCAACATCCTCTTCATTCGGATAATTCACCAAAAGATCATACAAAGCACGAATCCCATTCTCTTTACAAAATTTCAAAGCCGCGACATTATCAATGACTCGCGTGCCTGTATTCATTTTTTTAAGAAAATTTTGATTAAAACTAAAAACACTTAGATGGATATTATTGAAACCAGCTTTTTTTATAAGTCGATAATCATCGCTTTGTAATTGACCAGGTAGAACATCTGCATACAAATCAAGATCTATCCCCAATTTTATGATCTCCTCAAAGAGTAATCGAGAATCTTTTTTCGGGAGAGTCTTTCCAATAAGCTTAAACCTACACATCGAATATTTATCTGATAAAAACTTCATTTCTTCAACGATTCTCTTCACACTTTTCTCTCGGTAACAAGGATGTTGAATATTGATATTACAAAACGTGCACTTATTCCACCAACACCCACGAGAAATTTCTACAGGAAGCTTCCCATTACTCTTGAAAAATTCTTGGACTTCTTTCGATCCCTGCTTCAACTTCGCATAAAAAGAATCGAAATTTGGGATCGGCAACGTATCGAGTTCAATGTATGTGTCTGGTTGATTCCAAATCACATCATTCCCTACTCGATATATCAAGTGGGGTATGGAATCATAGTTTTGAAAATCAGTAGCGAGCCGATAGAGAGCCTCCTCACAATCTCCAGAGATAGTAAAATCAACATAATCAAAAGCTCGTAGAACATTCACGCCTAACTGACTAGCTGTTTGACTGCCTGCAAAGATAATTATCTTCTCTGGATATTGTTCCTTGATTTTTTTTGCAATAGCCAATGAAGGTAATAACTGCTCAGGATTCACTTCAAACCCTATAATATCGTACGATATCCAATCAACATGTTCTAATACCCAGTTATAGAAGCGTTCTGTTTGCTGTAGGTAATAGTCGAACGTGAATGTTTTTTGATTCTCGGGATTCTTCCATATTTTTTCGTTGAAGTAGTTTTTAGACTTATCTTCTGTTGTTGTCCAGTGTTCAGGGAATGCATATCTGGAGAATGCCATTTGTGCCTGGTGTGAATTTTTTGGAGAATTTGTGAGAAAGAGATAATTTTTTATTCCATAAAACTCAGCAGCTTTTAGATAAAGATGCCGAGTCTGTACTTTGATATTGCGTTCTTTTAGATATCCTTCTAAAACAGATAGTTGTATAGAAGGTGTAATAATCTCGGTAAATGGCATCGATACTAATAATACGGATTTTTTCTTGCTCTCCATATTCTCATCCGATTTATTAATCAAAAATATCCTTTTATAATTAACCTTTTCCTTAAACATTAAATGCGGAGATTACCCTTTCACGAACAAAATAAATGATATACGTTGTAGAATTATATAGCACCAGGAGTATTTATAAACTCCTTTTGTATTAAATTGGTGGGGAGTCGTTCTATTTTTCTTCTTCGCAATTGATTTCTGATTTTCTGGTAGTTTAACGGGAGACTTAGATAGTAGTTATCCTCTCGAAATACGATATTTTGATTTTCAAAAGTGTTTAAAATCGCAGCTAATTCGTAATCAGGTGTATTCGTGAATTTATTCTGTATCTCTTGGAAAGAGATGACATCGATACATGAGAGAAAAACAACGCGTTCGATTCCTTCAAGAGTATGGTAACAAAGTTTCTGGATGTCTCGGTTATCATAGATTTCTAAATAACTCCCGCCATCAATAAAGTAAAAGACATATTCGTCAATTGGATAGATACTTTTCATTGCTTTTTCTATGCGTTGTTTCCTTTCTGTAATCCATTCCTCTACAAGTTCTATCCAATTGTTTGTACCAAAATCTATCTTCTTTTTAAAATCGTAGATAAAATTGATTCTATGTTCCAACATCTCAGGTCGGTATATGATTTTATCGAAATCTGTTACTTCCAATGTTTCGATATTGAATTGTTCTGGATGTTGCTGAATAGGACTCCCATAAAAGACTCGGAGTGAGCAGAGCTGAGGAGGATCAAGATATGATTTGATTATTTTGATGTTTTTCTTTGTTTCTTCAAAGTCAACAGGTTCTTCGTTTGGATAGTTCACGATGAGGTTATACTTGTTCACGATACCATTTTCCATACAGTATTTTAATGCAGCGATATTATCAATCACCCGAGTACCCTTGTTCATCTTTTTAAGGTAATGAGAGCTGAATGATTCGATACCTGTTTGTATTTCAGTGAATCCTGCTTCTCTTAAAGAGGTATAGTCTTCGCTGGTAAGTTGTCCTGCGCGAGCTTCAGCAAAAAATGTGAAGGGTTTTTCCAATTGTATGATTTTTTCGAGAAGGGGCCGATAATTTTCTTTTGGTAGTGTGTTTCCAATGATTTGAAACCGGAGCACCCTATACCGCTCTTGGAGGGTTTTGATTTCTTCGATGATTTTGTCAACGTGTTTTTCGCGGTAATGTTGATGTTGTATGTTAAGGTTACAAAAGGTGCATTTGTTCCACCAGCATCCTCGTGAAATCTCAATGGGTAGTCTTCCCTGAAAGCGGGTAAAATACTGTTTTATCTGTTCGGATGTTTCTGCAAGATCGTTATAAAACTGCTCATAGGTGGGGATTGGTAAGTTGTTGATGTCAATCACTGAATCTGATCTATTCCAGATGATCTCATTTCCAGAGCGATATATTAAACCCGGTATTGATTGATAATGTGAATACTCAGCGGCGAGTCGATAGAGGGCAATTTCACCGTCTCCGGAGACGATAAAATCAATATATGGAAATGCTTTCAATATTGCGATTCCTAACTCTCCAATTGTTCTACTTCCGCCAAAGACGATCTTTTTCTCTGGCCAGATTTCTTTGATTTTTTTTGCAACCGCAAGCGATGGCAAGAGTTGCCCGTAGTTTAATGTAAAACCAATGATATCATATGGTAGCCAATCAATATTGTTGAGCGTCCATTGGTAAAACTGGTCTGTTCGCTCTTCATATTGTTCAAATGAAAACATTTGTTCAATGTTCCTATTTCTCACTATCTTTTGTATAAAAAATTCCTTGAATTTCTCCACGTTATTATTCCAATGCTCAAGCAGCACATGTTTAGAAAATAACATCTGAGCAGTATGGGGATTGTTTGGTGGGTAGATGAGAAAGTTGTAGTTATGTAATCCATAGATTTCGGCTGCTTTGAGGTAGAGATGTCGCGTTTGGATGGATACACCTCGTTCTTTGGCATATGCTTCTAATATCGCTAGTTGAATTGAAGGTATCTCTATTGCGGCAAATGGCATTGATATAAGAAGAACTTGTTTCTTATCGTTGTCCATCTCCATCCATAGTGTCAATAGTAAAACTGCTTTTATAATTAACCCTTACGGTTCTCTTGTAAGAAGCCTGTTACAAAGCCTTAAAAGTGAATTTTGGTAAAAACTCTAAAATACTAATATGATGTTTATTCTTATAGAGTGTATGGTTAAAATCGATTTGAAAGACCGGAAAATACTCTACGAACTTGATCTTGACGCACGACAGTCATTAACTCATATTGGGAAAAAGGTTGGATTAAAAAAAGATGTTATTTCTTATCGAATCAAACGGATGCAGGATGAAGGAATTATTAAAAATTTTTGGACAGTCATTGACGCGTATAAACTAGGTTTTATAGTCTTTCGATTCTACATCGTATTTCAGTATGTTACCCCAGAAAAAAAGAATGAAATAATTGATTATTTTGTAAATTATAAAAATTCTTGGGCAGTCATTTCAGCTAAAGGGGGAGGAATTGATTTAGCTCTTGTTTTATGGGTGAAAGATCTTCGAGATTTCAATCAATTTTGGATGAAAACGCTCGATAAATACGGAGATTATTTTGCTGAAAAAATATTTTCTGCGTATCTTCAAGCCCAAGCATATCGACACTCCTATCTATTATTGGAAGATTATAAGGAGTCAGAAAGGTTAGCTTATGAAAGTGTTGAAGTCGGGAAAACTATAGAGATCGATGAATTAGATCGTAAAATTTTAAACGAAATAGCATTAAACGCTCGCATTCCGCTAATTGATCTCGCAGAGAAATTCGATTGTTCATCCCAAACAATTAATTATCGACTTAACACTCTGATGAAGTCAGGAGTTATTCAAGGATTTAGAACTACTATCGATGTTTCAAAATTAGGATTCGAGCATTTTAAAGTTGATATTTATCTGAAGGAACATAAACAACGGGAGCCTATTATTAATTACTTCAAAAAAAATCCATATCTAATTTATTTAAATACTTCTGCAGGATTCTCAGATATTGAGTTTGAATTTGTATTAGAAAATGTAGATAAATTAAACCTACTTATGGAGGAAATTTCTTCTAAATTTCCTAATGCGATACGGAAATATACCTATTTCACTACCCAACAAGTTCATAAAATCCGCTTTATGCCAGAACTGTAGAATAAAAGTAGCCTACCCCATCCTAAAATAGTAATGAAATTATAGGAGAGGATAGACGCCTACAAATTTCGCAAGGGCACCTGCTGCTGCAATTCCTGCTGTTATAATTATTGTCTCCATTTTTTATCACTCCTCATTGATACTTTTTATCATGATATACTTTATCAGTCCTTGTTTATATACTTTACCTGGCAAAATGTCAAAATGAAAAAAATAATATGGCTCTTCCCCACGAGTTATTGGACTATCAAATATAGATGTTATAAATGATCCATCAAAATACTTTTCAAGGAGAAAAATGCTGATGTTAGTCGTTTTGTCCGATGATTCAAGGGTATGAACCAACTATTTTTTTATTTCTAACTTATACGCATACGTTTTCGCATCATCCTTATTTGTAAATAATTCACTAACAGGTATACCTGTTTCTACATTGATAATAATATATCCTTCAAGAATTTCCTTACGACCACCATAAGGAAAAGTATACTTTATTATTCTTTTTGCAACACCATATTTTGGGTAATACATACTTTTTTCACTCTCCTTTGTTATTTCTTATCATGATATACCTTATCTGTCATTTTTTATATACTTTATCTAACAAAATGTCAAAATGGAAAAAAGCAGGATATCTTGTAATACCTGGATAATAAACTGATCAATTGCTCTATGATCTATAAACTATCATGGTAAAGTAATTTCATGCATTTGTGATGTTCAACATCCGTAAAATATACATTTTTCTCCGAGATATTTTTCGGCTGTAGCCCATCCAAACATTTCTAAACAAAAATTGCATTACATACAGCTATTATGGACGACATACCAAAGATTGGCATCACAGGCATGCCAAGCGTCGGAAAAACACAGACGCTCATCAAAATCATCGAGAAAATCCAACAAAGCGGATATAAAATCGAAGGGATGATCACCACACCGCTCATCGAAAAGAAAAAACGCGTCGGATTCAATATCGAAGACTGGCAGACCAAAGAAAAAGAGATGTTTGCCCGCCTTGACCTCGAATCCAAGGATAAGGTTGGAAAATATGGGGTTGTTCTGGCAGCGCTTGAACGCGTAGGGGTCCATGCGATTGAAAAAGCAATCAACGATGAAGACATCGATATCATTGTCATTGATGAGATCGGTAAAATGGAGATGCTCTCTGAGCGATTCTGCGAAGTCGTCATTGAAGCACTTGATTCAGATAAACCCATCATGGTTACCTTGCATAAAAAATCTCGAACACCGCTGCTGCAGGATATCCGCCGGCGAGATGATATCCGCATCCTTGAGGTCACCGCGGTGAACCGGAATCTCCTCCCCTATAAGATTGAAAAAATTATGGCTGAAAAACTCCCACCGTTGTTTTAACTATGACCCATTCACCAACCGATCTTGTGAAAGAAGGAACAACGGAACTCCTTGTTTTTAAAAAGAAAACATCAGGTAAAGGACCGAGCACCAAGGACCATGAACCATTCTATAACCCGTCCATGGAGTTGAACCGTGATCTTTCTATTCTTGTGAACCAATGGCTTCTGAACACCAGCGAAAAACATCTGCATCTTCTTGACGGGCTGGCCGCCTCCGGTATCCGAGGTATACGCTTTGCGCATGAACTCAACGGGGATTTTGATGTCACACTCAACGATTGGAACGATGAATCGTTTTCATTGATACAACAGAATGTGGAGAAAAACCCTTCAAAAAACATCAGTGTTTTTCAGAGGGATTTGAATGCGTTGCTCTGTGAGCGTCGATACAACTCTATTGATATCGACCCGTTTGGCTCACCTGTACATTTTGTTGATTCTGCAGTGCGAAGCGTGTATAACAAAGGAATCATCGCGTGTACTGCGACTGATACCGCAGCGCTCTGCGGCGTATTTCCCAACGTTTGTTTCCGGCGGTACGGTGCATGGTCACTTCATAGTCCTTGTATGCATGAAACCGGGCTTAGGATCCTTGTTGGTTTTATCTATCGAGAGGCGGCGAAATACGACCGAGGTATTGAACCATTGCTGTGTTATGCGACCGATCATTATCTGCGAGTGTATGTGCGTATCAAGAATGGGAAAAACGCTGCCAATGAATCCATGGCGAATTTTTCGTCTCTCCTCTCTCAAGACATTCCACTCTCTATAGGAAGTACTACATCGGTTGGCCCTTTGTGGCTGGGGAACCTACAGAAAAAATCGGTAGTTCAAGAGATACGAACCGTGTTATCAAGTAAGGAATTGAACACCAAGCACATGCTCTGGAGGCTTCTCTATCTCTTGGAGGAAGAGGCTGACGCCCCACCGTTTTTCTACACGATCAACGACCTAGCGTCTCTTTTTAAAAAGTCGCCACCGACCATGGCACATATTGTTGAACGATTACACAACCAGGGTTTTGTCGTCACCAAAACCCATATGACTCCTACCGGGTTTAAAACCAACGCTCCTTTGAACGTCATCAAAGAAGTTTTTAAATAACGGATGATATCATCCAGCGATGGCAAGTATTGGAAAGAAACTTCATGTTGGTGTGCTCGCCTCTGGTTCTGGGACTGATCTGCAGAGTATCATTGATGCGTCAGAAAAAAAAATGATTGATGCACACGTGGTTGTTGTTATCAGTGATAAAAAAGATGCGTTTGCGTTAACGCGAGCCCGAAAACATCACATTCCAGCAATTTTTATTGACCCGAAAGGAAAGAATCAGGATGTCCTTGAAGATGAAATAGACGCTGTTCTTCGTAAGCATCAGGTGGAGCTTGTGGTCGGCGCAGGGTATATGCGGCTTCTTTCATCATCTTTTGTGAAGAAATGGCATGGAAAACTTATCAACATCCATCCTGCCTTGTTGCCTTCCTTTAGGGGAACAAACGGGCAACGAGACGCATTGGAGTATGGCGTGAAAATCTCGGGGTGTACCACGCATTTCATGGATGCAGAGATGGACCATGGCCCTATCATCCTGCAGGCTGCGGTAAAGGTGCTTCCTGGTGATGACCGGGGTGCTCTCGCATCAAGGATTTTAGCAGCAGAGCATCAAATCCTGCCACGGACCATTCAACTCTATGCTCAGAAGCGATTAAAAATCAAAGGCCGCACTGTCACCATCCTGCCTGGTGACTCGTGGACCACCACCTATGAGGTGATACCAGGTGTGCTCTACTCTGAAGGATACTAACATGATGACGACTGAATCTGCTGTGCAATGGTTGTCGAGTTTCGATAAGTACGGATGGATATTTGGATTAGAACGTATCACTCGTCTCCTGAATGGCTTAGGGAACCCTCACCAGGGGTTAAAAGTGATTCATGTTACCGGGACGAATGGCAAGGGTTCGGTCTGTAAATATATAAGCTCAATGTTACAGAAGGCAGGCTACACTGTTGGATTATACGTCTCCCCTCATGTGGAGCGGTTCTCAGAGCGTATCGTGGTGAACGGCGAGGAGATCTCAGAGGAAGACATCTCACTGCTGGTCGAACAGGTCAGACCAGTTGTCGAGGATATGATAAAAAAGGACACTGCCCCGACGTTTTTTGAAATTGTCACGGCACTTGCACTCCTCTACTTTCGAGATCGTAAGGTTGATTATGCGGTCATTGAGGTGGGGCTTGGGGGGAGATTCGATGCGACTAATGTCGTCACCTCTCTGGTTTCTGTTATAACGAATGTTTCACTGGAACATACCAACATCCTAGGGAATGATATCACCTCTATCGCGTTTGAAAAAGCAGGGATCATCAAGGAAAAAATCCCTGTTGTTACCGCGGCGACGCAAAATGCATGGGCGGTAATTAAAGATATTGCAGTAGAGAAAAAAGCTCCGATTACTCTTGTTGATCAAACCATGTGGAAACGAGTGTCTCACAAAGGAAAACATCAAGAATTTTTTATCCAGGGCTCATTCAAAGATTATAGCGTCAAAACCTCCATGCTGGGAATGCATCAAGGCGAAAACATTGCGTTGGCAATCGCTGCCATTGAACGACTCCAAACGAGCGGTGTCTACCTTGCCGATACCGATATTGTCGAGGGTATCGCTGCTGCATCTCACCCGGGACGCATGGAAATCATTTCTGAAAAACCCTTCATTATACTGGACGGCGCGCATAACCCTGACGGGATGGCGAAGCTAGCACTAACATTGAAAGAGGATTTCTCGTATAAGCGATTGTTTCTCATCCTTGCGATATTGAGAGATAAGGACATCAACACCATGGTGTCGATGATTACTCCAGTCGCTGATGTGATCATTGTTACAAAATCAACAAATCCTCGTGCGTATGATCCCCTTCTTTTACACGAGAAAATAGCGAAATTTGATGAGACAAAAGAAGTAGTAGTGAAAGCATCGATACCGGAAGCAATTGACTATGTAAAAACCATAGCAAAGCGAAAAGACCTGATCTGTATTTCCGGGTCGTTATTCACTGTTGGAGAGGCACGACGATACCTTCTTTTTGGTGAAATAGCCACGAGCTGAACCTGTTTTCATCTCTAATTATTAGTGCTATTCTATCACCATAATAGAGGTTATTTTTAATGATGCAGAAAGTGCTGCAATCAGCAATGAGGCGTCTCTTCACAGGCGTAATTGTTTTAGTATCTGGTTTAGATCTTTCATGCATTCTGTTTTTGTTAACTGATCTGCACTCCCTATAGCATCCTCAAGGTCTTCATCAAAGGTGATACTCCCCAGATACTTCATTCCTAAGTGAGTTACTTCTTTTTGAATATATGATGATTTTTTCATTGTCATGTTTTCCACGACACCAAGAACCGGTTTTTTCAACTCCTTAAGAATTTTCAAGAGTTTGCTTACTGCACCCATCGCCACCTTTGACGGTGTCGTCACCACAAAAAACTCACTGTTTGTTATGTACCGTATTACATCAAGGGTCTCGTCACCGATCCCTGGTGGCATATCAATGATTAAATAATCGAGTGAGCCCCACTGTGTTATCGCAAGCAACTCAATAATAATATTTGAGATATCAATGCCTCGGAACGGGGACGGCTTGTCCTCGGTGAAGTACACAATGGACATGAAATCAATACCATGTACCGTTGGCGGGATGATCCCTCTCTCCTCCGTTGGGAATTCGTCGATCACCCCAAGAATAATATGAGAAGACGGTCCGTATAAATCAAGATCAAGAAGGCCGACGCGACGTCCTTTCTTTACAAGATGGAGCGCAAGCATGGATGCCACAAGGCTTTTCCCCACCCCTCCTTTCCCGCTGGCGACCGCAATAATTCTTTTTATGTTTTTCAACCGTTTCTCAATCACGCTTGTTCTTGATTCCATGCCTACCGTTTTCCTTTCAATGAAGTAAGAGCCACGCCCCTTCCTTTGGTAATCTCAAAATCAGGGCTGCCACATTGTGGACAACGTGCATGCACAAACACGATTTCCGGGATGAAATGAATCGACTCTGCTTCTTTGCCATCGAGTTTCTTTTTCATATCGCTATACTTCCAGGTATGGCCGCAGGTTTTACAGCTAAGCGTACTCTTCTCTGTTTTCAGATGAAACTTCACGTTTTTTAACCGGGGACTCTGCAACTTTGCGATTTCTTTGAGAGCGAATGAGAAGATATCTCGTTCTATTTGCTGCAACTCACCAAGGTGAACCGTGATTTCCGTAATGGTTTTAAGATTCTCTTTTTCTCCTGCTTGCACTGCAGCGGTGATGATAGATTCAGCAAGCGCCCATTCATGCATACAGAAAACGGATACAGGAGAAGACGGTTTAAATGTTACTGAAAAAAAGAACTTGCATCCTGGAGGTTTATATAGAAGCAGACCTTCTTTTTTGCATGGGGAGTTAAATCATGGAGAAAAACATAGTGATTACCTGAAAGTATCCATAGAATGGGAGAGTCAAGCGTCGTGTCATAGCAGCTGCATCGTTTGTGCACAGAGGTGCTGTCGAGTAATAAACGAGCAGAGAACGGATGAGGAAAAAGGAATAAGATTCCAAAAAAAAAATCGGATGTTTAGCATATGAAGAAACAGGAGATGGCTATCCAGTTTGTGGATGCATGGTCTGAGGATGAGATCGTTGCCCCATACCGAGCGGGAGGCTGGTGGAAGGAGTCAATGGGATCCATCAGGAATAGGGTCGTTGATAGCAGGGAGTTTTGTGTTTGCTGTTGCGGTTGATGCACGTACCGATAAAGCTATTGGTATGGGTCGTGTTATCTCTAATGGACCTGAATAGCGAAGTGTACCACCTACAAAATCATGAAAAAACACTGTAATCAGGTTCTTTTAAATTCGGATTTTTCTCCATAAAGATCATATGTTTT
>Ga0315289_10000336_pt1 | contig 73712 bp, 65 predicted proteins | sample YL17G11_40_MG_FD_203452 | JGI IMG/M metagenome (GOLD analysis project Ga0315289, IMG submission 203452) | Sediment microbial communities from Yellowstone Lake, YNP, Wyoming, USA - YL17G11_40 | ecosystem: Environmental > Aquatic > Freshwater > Lake > Sediment | place: USA: Wyoming | collected...
GCTGTTCAAGTAGATATCCGGGCAGATGGAAAATCGAAATCGGCTTGCAGAATTTGCAAGGATGCCCTCGAAGTAAAAAGTGAGCAAAGAGGGATTTTATTTCTTGACTTCAAGCTCTTCATAGGTGCGTTATATACCCCGCTGCTGTTGGTAACCGGATTGCCGGGCAGGCCACACATTGTTACGCCCGTCAGCGGTGAGCCGCCAACCGTTACTGTTCCGGAGATTGTGTAGTGAACAAGTTGAGAATCAAGATGAGCAATCAGCGCCCGCAAGGCAGCATCAACACCCGCTGTAGCGTTGCTTACACTTACACTGCTGGCAAGATGGGTGAAACCAGCCGCCAGACAGCAGTACTGGTCGTTGGGGTCACTGTGCAGGCTTTGATACCAGCCGTCATGATATGCCATATATTCACAAAGGAATGCTCCCGGGTCGCCATCAAAATCAACCCATGCGTTTATACCTAATCCGGCACTATTGACAGCCTCAGCGATGGTTTCCACAGGCAAAGATGAATGTCGTACATATCCGGAAGGGCTTGTGGTATCGGGAGGTGCCGGGGTTGGTTTTGTCGGAGTCAGGTAATCGGCTGACCAGCTTGATGAGGGCAGGTTTCTGGCATTGAATTCTATCTCCCACGGGCCGGCCCCCTGTCCAAAACTCATAATCGCCACTGGATGAACCTGGCCGGTAATCCGCCAAAAATCGCCGGTGGGAGCAGAAGGTGGCAGCCAGGCCCCAACATCCTGATAATCAATCTCGAAATCGCCGTTGCCTTTTGGATTGCTGCTGACGCCGCCGGGAAACTCGGGAAAGTAGGCGTAGATGTCGTAGCCGCGACCTTCCCAATTTTGACCCTGCCAACCGCCCGGGTTCTGAGAAGGATTGGTGCTGAATTTCCGCAGCATCTCATTTGTTGGCGGCCAGTAGCCTGTGAGCAGTATGTTTTGGGTATGAGCTGCATAGCAGACATCCGCAGCCAGTATGAAAATAAGAAACCCGGCACATAGGATTGTGCAGGATTTCCTGCTCTTCGGAAGACTATTTGCCAATTTGTTTCCCGCCTCCTGCTTCCCTGCGGCTAAAATGCCTCCTTTTAGAATAAAATGAATTATATCAGTTTTTATATCAAAAGTCAACACAAAACATCCTAGCCTTTAGATTAATGACCTTACATCAAACCAATGGAGTGGTGCATACGGTAGAAATAAACGGCCTGCAGGAATTTTTTCCCACAGGCCGTTAGTGTTTCACCTTTAGGTTCTTAACTATACTTTGTTAATCTTCCTACCACACATTGGCAAATTCAGCAAAATCCCTGAAGTCCACAGTTCCATCATTGTCGAAGTCGCCAGGGCCTGTCGTAAGCCAATTTTCACACAATACATCAAGGTCTAACAAGTCGATAATCCCATCAGGATAGAGGTCATAAATGCTGGTTCCCACATAATCCTGATATGTCTGGTCGGCAAGAACATTACTGTATGGGCGATTAGCCGGTGCGAAGGTGTATTCTTCATCTGTTGGTGTAACCGTGCCGGACCAATTGTAGGATACCCATACTTCGTAGTAGCCGTTGGGGTCGGTCGTATCCAGGCCACCGCCGTTATCTGCCGATACCAACACGCCGTCGATTGGTACGTCGTTGAGGTCGAGGATGCAGCCGGAAATGCCATAAGTCACAATCGGCTTGAGCGCAATGGTCATATAGGTATCAGTCGTTGAAGCTATCTTTGTTGATGTGCTCGTGCCAGTTGCGCCTGTGGTTGCTTTAACTCCTGTTGTAAGAACAAAACCTCCACCGTGACCTTGGGTTGTACCTGCTTCGCCCCGTTCAGTGATGTTGGTGAGGTTGGCATTGGTAAACTCCCCGAAGTGAGCAGTAGAGCTGCTGTCATTGGGTCGTCCGACAATAAGCAAAACGAGCGTATCCGCTACTGTGGTGGTAACCGAAACTGCTGTGGCTGTAGTTGAAGCGGTTGTTTTCGCTCCAGTTGCAACAACGTTCCACGGGTCTCCTGTTTCTATAACTCCTCTGAAAGTATAGATTCTCGCCACTTGGTGGTCGCCACTGTCGCCAGTTGAAACAGACGCCTCTGAACTTGAAGCGGCTCGCTTCCAAAGTATATTCAGTTTACTGCCTGCGGTACTTTCTACGTCAATAACAGGCGAACCTGTAATGTGCGTCCAACCAGAAGGTGTGAGAGTTGTGCCCTCACCACCAGTTTCAATCACCATAATACCAATGTCATTGGCTTGGTGCGTTGGCCATACAGGGCTGACTGCCCCTGTGCCGGATACTGCAGCTCCGGCTGCAACGAACGTTATTATGTCTCCTGTAGTAAAGCTCCAGACATCGCCGGTTACTGTACCACCTTCGTTATGCTCGTCGATGCACCAATAGTAAGTGGTATTTGGTAAAAGGGTACCCGGATCAAAAGTTGTGCCTGTTTGGTTACCTTGGAATGTCCCCGGGCTTGATGTTCCAAAGTAAACATCGTGCGATGTTGCGGTTGGACCCGCCGTCCAGCTAAGGTCAGCAGTAATACTGACACCTGTAGCTAAATTGGCTGGGTTTGGCTTAGAGGCCTTGCCCGTATCAGTAGTGAAACTCCAGACTGTGCCCGTAGTAGTGCCGCTGGCGTTCTTTTCATCTATACGCCAATAATAAGTAGTATTAAGACTTAATGTCCCTGTGTCGAATATTGTGCCAGTCTGATTACCTATAAATGGCGGCGAAGCCGCAGTTCCGAAATAGACATCGTGCGAAGTAGCGCCTCTGCCGGCAGTCCAGTAAAGGTCCATATTTAAGCCCTGGTTTACTGCCGAGTTCTCCGGTATTGGCGTAGCGGCCGGGCTGGGCGCTACCGGGGGTGTTATCTCCACGTTGTCAATGTAAACATATCCTGAGGTGCCTGCAGTGATACGGAATCTTATCCTAAAACCGGCATTGTTGTCGGCGCCACTGGCACAAGTGAAATCCTTGGATATCCAGGCGGCGTATTGGGACTCCGAGGCGTCGCTCACTGTTTCGAGAGTATTCCAATTGGTGCCGTCTGTTGACCAATCCACAAACAGGGTCACATTACTCGAAACGACGAAATGTCGGTCATATTTAACATGTATTGTATTATATCCCACAGTGCTTTGTGCTTTTGTTATCGTGGTTGAGGTATTCCCTGTGAGTCTTAGACTATAGGTGCCTGTGGATGTTAACGTAGTCGAAGCAGTGGCACCGGTTGGTGCTGTCCAGCCGCCATGGGTAGTGCCGCCGCTTTCGAAACCATCAAAAAACGGCAAGGTATTGGCAAGAGCAAATGTGGCGGTAACACTTTTGTTGGCATTCATCGTAATAGTCGTGGGGTTGGTACTGCCGGTCAAGTCACCACTCCAGGAACTGAATGTATAACCGGGGTCGGGGACAGCAGTCAAATTAACAACGGTACCGACAGTATAATACGGCTGGTCAGGATTTTGTACGACTGAACCATTGCCGACCGTGCTGACTGTCAGGGTAGGTTTGTTGCTTGGGACAGTCCCGCCGACATAGCCTGCAAAAGTAGCAAGAGTATCGGCTTTATTAACTGCTGAACACCTTATATAGAATAATTGATTTGGGTCTCCCTCGAGTCTGGTGGTGGTTTCTATACCTCCACTTGCGTTCCGCGCACCCAGATAACCATCAGCCTTGAGGGCTGCGATGAGCGTGGCGTCGGATGAGCCGAACGGGTACACATAAAAATTCGGGGTTGGGATACCCGCTTTTGTTGCGAGTACGTGGCGTGAAGCAACTTCACCTGCTCTCTCCGCCGTAGTCATGGAAGCCAGCGCCTTGTGGAGTTGGCCGTGTGCTGCAATAGACCAACCACCATTGTAGAGGGCAGTCACTTCGGGCCAGATGAGTTGGGGGCAATAATATTCTGCCGCTATGTCCCATGTGTTAGACAGCCGGTTTGGCTCACTATCTCCAAAATAATTTGTCGGGCCGGCACTTGAAACCCCGAAAAGACCACGTTCGGCAAGCAGGGGCATAGCATGTGCATAAACGTTATCGTAACCGTCATCACAGCTGATGATAACCGGTTTTGCGGGCAACTCCCTTATACCCTTAACATGGTCGTATAAATCGTCGAAATCAACGCTTGTATACCCTTGATCCTGCAGAAAAAACGCCTGGTCCCGGAAATTGTGCAGTGAAACCCAATATGTCGATGGAGTCCTCTCATCGACCTTGTGGTACAGTACGATGGGAACGTTTTTGGCGGGGAAGAGAGCATATGCGTTTGTGGGCATTGCGAATACCGCCGTTAGAGCGTATAAAGTGACCAGACCGACCATTGTTTTTACTTTTGATGTTTCAGATAACGGATTCATAGGTTTTACCTCCTCCGATTTTGAAATAAGAACTTTTATCTGTTATTTGCGCACCATGCGCAAAAATATCTCACTCCATCCATCCCTGTGCGTTAATACCTAACAGGGCCGGTTCAATAACATACCCAAACAAACTTATAACCGGATAAACCAGCTATAGTCCAATCCGGTTTACATTACCAGACCGAGGCAAATTCAGCAAAATCCCTGAAGTCCACATTACCATCATTGTCGAAGTCGCCAGGGCCTGTCGTAAGCCAATTTTCACACAATACATCAAGGTCTAACAAGTCGATAATCCCATCAGGATAGAGGTCGTAAATGCTGGTGCCCACATAATCCTGATTTGCCTGGTCGGCAAGAACATTACTGTATGGGCGATTAGCCGGTGCGAAGGTGTATTCTTCATCTGTTGGTGTAACCGTGCCGGACCAATTGTAGGACACCCATACTTCGTAGTAGCCGTTGGGGTCGGTCGTATCCAAGCCGCCGCCATTATTTGCCGATACCAACACGCCATCAACCGGCGCATCGTTGGGGTCGAGGATGCAGCCGGAAATGCTGTATGTCAACAGCGTCCCAGCATAGTCCTGCCCCGTCTGGTCAGCGATAACATTGGTGTACTCTATGCTGTTCGGCTCGAAGGCATAAGCGTATTTTGTCGGCGTGACGGTGTCTGACCAGCCGTAGTCAACAACAGCGCTGTAATAGCCGCTTCCATTAGTGCAGGGGTCGCCGGGCAGGCCGCTCATTAACACACCATCAATTGGTGAGCTGTCGTTAGAATCCAGAACGTAGCCGGAGATAACATACGTCAATAGTGTCGCAGTATAGTCCTGATTCGTCTGGTCAGTGGTAACATTGCTGTAGTTTATACTGTTCGGCTCGAACGTATAACCTGTCTTATTCGGCTCAACCGCACCTGACCAACCGTAATCCACCGTTAGTTCGTAGTAACCATTGGCGTCGGTGGTATCTGAGCCGCCACCATTGTTTGCGTTTACAACAACACCTTCGACAGGTATGTTGGCATCAGGTTTGGTGATATAACCGAAGATGGTCATCTGATCTATCGCAAAGTTCGCCTGAATAACATAATCGGCGTTCATCGTAATGGTCGTACTGGCAGCGTTTACGTTAGCAATGGTAGTTGTGTCACCCGTCCAGTTGACGAAGTGATAGTGCACGTCAGCCGTCGCGACCAGATTAACTACCGTCCCGTGGTCATACTGGAATGCGCCCTCGCCAGGAGTTGTTACGTTGCCACCGTCAGTTGATGATGAGGTAAGTGTGCGCTTGGGTTGAACGATAGGAGTGCCTGTTATCTGCACATCGTCCACGTAAGCGTATTCATTGGCTGCGCTGGCGTTAGTTCTGAATCTAATTCGGAAATTCAGATTATTGTTTGCATTTGGATCGCAGGTCAAATCCTTAGAAGCCCAGGCTGTTTGCTGTGTAGCTTCGAGCTGAATCCAATTGGTGCCGTTAATTGACCACTCGACATAAAGGTATTCACCGGCATCAAAGCTGTCGGTTGTGCGGTTGTATAGGATATGAATGTTGTTAAAACCTGCGGTGCTAATAGCCTTTTCAATCCAGGCTTCCTTGGCGAGTTTCGCGCCGTAGGTGCTGCCTGTGTATGCTGCTGCGGTTGCAACGGTAGCATTGCCTGATATAGTCCATCCACCGGCGGTGAAATTACCGCTTTCGAAGCCATCGCTCCACGGCAGTGCAGGCGGAGTTGTTTGGGTAGTAAAGCTCCAAACGGTGCCGGTTGTTGTGCCGCCGGCATTCTTTTCATCGATGCGCCAGTAGTAAGTCGTATTGGCGGACATTGTTCCGGTGTCATAAGTTGTCCCTGCCTGTTCGCCACGGAGCGTTCCCGGACTTGAGGTTCCGAAATACACAATGTGCGATGTAGCACCTGAGCCGGCAGTCCAGCCAAGATCGGTGGTTACACCCACGTTTGTTGCCGTGTCCGCCGGGCTCGGAGCAGTAGCTGCACCAGGCGGTGGAGGAACAGTGGTAAAGCTCCAGACCACACCTGTCGTTGTGCCAGCGGCGTTTTTCTCATCGATACGCCAATAGTAAGTTGTGTTGGTATTCATCGTTCCGGTGTCGAATGTTGTGCCACCCTGCTCACCCTGAAGTGTTCCCGGACTTATTGTTCCGAAATACACAATGTGTGATGTAGCACCGGAACCGGCTGTCCAGCTAAGGTCAGCGGTTAAGCTTACGTTTGTCGCTGTGTTCGCCGGGCTTGGACTGGTAGCTTTGCCAGGTAGCGCTGGTGTCGCAGTGTAATCCTGAGCTGTTTGGTCGGATGTTACATTGCTGTATGTTCTGGATGTCGGTGAAAACGTATATCCGGTTTTTGTCGGCGTGACGGTACCGGACCAGCCGGAACCAACCTGCGCGCTGTAAAAGCCATTTGCGTCGGTAACTGGATTGCCAGACAACCCACTCATCGTCACACCAGAAAGAGGCGAACCGCTGGATGTTACTGTACCTGAAATAGTATAATTCACCAGACTAATCAAACCCAAGTTCGAAGCAAACTGCATACAGTTTGTCGTCCAGGCGTAATCCTGGTTATCGGTAAAACCGAGCCCTTGGCGTATGCCACCGTCGTTGTCACCATCGGTACCTAAAAGTAAATCGATAAGATTCTGGTATTTTGTGAAAGAGCCGCTGCCAAGGTGCTCGCTGACGGCGTAATGTCCCCACGCATACCAGCCATCATGTCCGTATTCATAATTATTGGCTGAGCCATTGGCAGCATTTAGAGGCATATATGTATTTGCAGTTCCTGCCCAGGTGGCTGCTCCACCAGAGTAATTTGGGTCTTTATAGTATGAGTTCAAAACACCCCAGACAGCAATTCCGCCGGAAACGGCCCAGCCCTCTGAAGCAAATCGTGAGGTACTGCCATTAAGCCATGTTCTAACGTTACCTCCGAGGACAACTGCTCTGTTTTTGTATGTGGCACTGCTAACATTTACGCCATATTGGTACAGGGTGCCAGAGGCAATTCCAAGACACAACGCGTCGGTAATAGTGCTTGTGCCGGGAGTGTTATTGACTAAATGGTTTGCACAGGATGTGCCATACGAGGTATGATTAACATATTCAGGCCTGCCCTGATAGACTTGCCTGTATTTCATTTCCGCTAATAGCCCCCATCCCACGTTGTAGGTATTATAATAATTGGTGGGGGTGCCGCTTTCCAGCCAGGATGGATACTTATCACAATATGTCCAGGCGTTATTTATGTTTGTTATGTACGTTGTGTAGTCCCCCGTCAGCTCGGCGTAACGTGACCATATCCAAATAGCTTCGGCAGTGTTATCCGTTTGGACGACGGAGGTATAGTCTTCACCTTCCCATATTCCGCCGAGGTTTCCACCACTGGTTACCTGCTGAGTGGTGAGCCATCCTGCCATTTGCAGAAACTCGGCACGATAGTCATAGGCATTTGCAGGTGCAGCCGCAACGGAAATTACCGCGGCGCACAAAGCCAGTAAGACAACCATTGTTTTTACTTTTGATGTTTTAGATAACGGATTCATAGGTTTTGCCTCCTCCGATTTTGAAATAAGAACTTTTATTGCTATTTGCGCACCATGCGCAAAAATACCTCACTCCATCCATCCTTGTCCGGGAATACACCACGCCCCTGCGAGGTCCGCCCTTCCGAAGGGCTGGCCGAGGGGCAAGATTCGTCCGTGAATGAAAAAATAATCAACCAACAACGAGTTGGTTGTTTTATTCAGTCTATTTTGCTAATAAAAGCGAAATGGGAAAGCCCGAAATGAAGAAAACAAGAGCCTTCTCATCACCTTCTCCTGTATTTCATTATTTAGTGGTAGTTTACACAGGAACTGCCAAAAAGTCAAGAAAAAATATTTTTTATTATATCGGCTTTTTTGAGGGGATTTAAGGGCTTGGCGGCCGTTTTTGAGTTTTTGAGATAAATGATGAAGGAGACAGGAGTTAGGAGACAGAAGGCAGACGAAGGACGAAACAAAGGGTATCAGGACATCAGGTGAACAGGGAGCAGGATAGCAGAATATCAGGATATCAGCGGAAAAAACCGAATTCCGAAACAAAAAGGACACGGACACAGAGCACAAGACATAAGTTTGTTGCGCGTCATACGAAACTGGCAACCGGTGTCGGGGGTTTGGGGTCTTATGGTTAGGAGACAGGATGCGGGTCTTATTTTCTGCGAAGCTGATGGAGGATATCCCAGTATGCCCCGCGAGCGCCTTTTTTGATTGCCTCCACAAGTTCAGCGTTGTCATTGTAATTGTGGTCGGTTGAGAAAGCACCTTCGGGAGCCAGCGGAGGAGTTTCGGGCGTTGGGCCAAAGAATCTCTGGTCGCCGGCAATTAAATCCTGAATAAGCTCTGCCGGCCGCTCACCCAGCGATGCAGATATATAAAACGTCGGTTTGAAAAAATCCACGGGCCCAGGATACTTTCGATGGATATTAGGGTTGGTATCGAGTGAGCCTTCGGCAGTTGCCGAGCGAGCCATTTTGGTGTTAGGGTAGATTCTTACGCCGAGGGGCGCTCCTGCACAATCAGGAGAGATTTGCCTGATAAAGTCGATTGTCTCTGTGACTGTTTCGGGTGTTTCACCGGGGCCGCCGAGGAGCAGGTCGAACATAACTTTTATTCCGTTTTCACGGCACAAGCGAACGGCTGAGGCAAGGTGTTCTTTGAGATGCGGCTGATGATAAGTTTTTAACATTGAGGGACAGGCCAAATCACCTGTGAAGTCGATGCCGACACAGCCGGCTTTTCTCATAGCCCTGGCAAGCTCGGCATCAAAAGGGACAACGGACATATAGGTGTACCAGCGGAGACGTTTTCCGAGTGAACGGCGGTTGAACTGGTCACAAACAGCAAAGGCATGTTCGGGCGGGATGTTAAACTCGGAATCACACAAATGCAGGACGTCGATTCCTTTGGCCAATAGATTTTCGACTTCGTCCGCGACTTCGGAAGGATTTCTAAGTCTTAATGCGGCACCTTTTGCAAGAGGGTCGGCACAATAGATGCACTTGCGGTCACAGCCTCTTTTTGTTTCGATACCGCACTGGCCCCCCTGCTTAAAGTAAATTTCATTATCAATTGCGTTGCGTTTAGTGGGCAAAGAAAGCTGTGAAGGCCAGGCGGGATTATTGGCAACAATTTCTCCATTACGGTGCCAAATCAAACCGTCTATGCTTTCAAAGTGTCGGGATTGCCTCAATTCATTCAGCAGTGAAATTATCGCCTGCTCACCGTCACCGTGAATTCCAAAATCGGCACCAGTATATTCAATAATACGTTGAGCGAAGATGGAGAATCCGACGCCACCGATTACAATGGGGGCATCGCTGATGCTGCGTATAGTATTTACGATGTCAACCAAATCGGGGACAAACCATTTGGCACTGGGCCAAAAGCAATCGTCAACGTTGCGAAAGGTAATACCCACAAGCTCGGTGCTGTGATTGGCAAAATAGTCTTTTAAGGTATTAGCCGGGTCATCAGACAAGCATAAATCAGCGATATCGACCTCGATGTTGGCTTGGCGGACCGATTCAGCAATATAGTCCAGGCCAATCGGTGCGACAGGAGGGACCATCGTATTTGCATTGATAAGCGTTAGCATGTTTTGGTTTTATAAGGCCGCATACTACGTTTTAGGGTATGTTACCTGTCGTGTTTTTTACGGTCTGTAAAGCGACTTAAAAGAATACCCAGCTCGAAGAGCAGATATATCGGAATTACCAGGGCAAATAAGGAAAATGGGTCTGACCCGGGAATAACCGCAGCCGCTACAACAATAGTACCCAGCACAACATATTTTCTCGATTTGCACAGGGCCTCAATTGAAACCAGTCCGATTTTATTCAGAAAGAAGATCGCTATCGGGGTCTGAAACGCAAGACCAAAGACCAGCATCATTGTGGCCACGAACGACACGTAGTTCTTAAAGGTAAAGTTGGAGGTTACGCCGAGAACATTCTTATTGAACAGCACAAGAAATCGCAGGGTTACCGGCGCTATGATAAAGACGAAAAACAAAGCGCCCGTGACGAACAAAATCGTTGAAAAGGGCACAGCAAGATGCACGTAACGTTTTTCGTGCGGGTAAAGCCCTGCGGAGATAAACATCCAAAGCTGATAAAAAATCCAGGGCGATGCTATCACCACCGCTGCAATCATTGCTATCTCCATATAGCTGATAATGCCATCGGCCGGGGCTATGCTTTGCAGCCGCACCTCCTGGCCCATCTTGCTCATAGCATTGACGAAAGGCATCTCAATAAATTTTATTATGAAATTGCCGAAAAAAAGGCATACAGTAAGCGCAACCACGAACCCTAATATCGCGCGGATAAGCCGGGCGCGCAGCTCCTCAAGGTGGTCGCCGAGACTCATAGCAGAATTAAAAAGGTCGCTGTTATTATTTTTCTGGCCCATTTCAAACGGCAAGGGGGAAGTCGGCAAGCAGGTTAAACGAATTAATCGTTTTTGTCGAAGTCATCGAGGCCGGAGGCATCTTTAGTCTGGCGCACAATGTCATCTTTGACCTTTTTGACATCATCGACCACTTCATCCCTGGTATCTTCAGCTTCTTTGATGCCTTTTTTGAATTCATTTAGACTCCTGCCTATGCTGCGAGCAATTTCAGGTAGCTTTTTACCGCCAAATATCAACAGGGCAACTAAAAGTATCCAAAGCCAATCAAGCCCCTGTGGCCATCCCATAGCCTGAAAATATTGAACATATTCAGTCATTTGAGTCTCCTATGTTTATTATTAAGGTATTATATTATGCTGCCGGCCAGTTAGTCAACGAGTATGATTCATTAAAATTCTAACTTACATTCTTCAACGCTTTTTCCTTCTCGGTGAGATTAAAGAGCTGTCGTGCGTTTCCGTGCATTACAGGGTCAACCAGCTCTAAAGCATCGTCCAGACTCAGCCAGCCCTCATCTACCAGCTCCGACAAGGCAAGTGCGATACCCCGCCTTGCCATAGCGGCGTGTCCCAGAACCGGCTCAACAATGACGTAATCGCCTCCGAAGGTCAGAATCTTATTCGCCGGAGCCGTGACGAGAAATTTCTTCAGGAAATCCTTGGCAGCAACAGGGTTTATCATCCACGACCAGCACATATCTATATAAGCATTGGTATAATGTTTGGCAACAGCAATCATTTCCTCATAATAAGGATAACAGATGTGCATAAAGACAAACTTTGTTTTCGGCGACAAACGGCATAAGGCGGTCGCAGAGCCGGGATTATCCTGCAGCCACTGCAATACCATATAGTCCCTTCCGGCGTGATAGCCGGTGTGAAGCTTGACAGGGAGATTCGATTCGGTCGCCCTGTCAACGGCATACCAGAACAAATGGTCTTCGAGCGCCTTTTGTTCTTCAGGGGACAGTTTTTCGCCATTAAGTTTTTTCGTGAATATCGTTTCCACCTTCTCGGCGGGAACTCTTTCATAGTCGATTTTGCGAGCATAGGCGTTCAGCGACTTGGCCGCTACGGCATACCTGCCGTATTTGGCAAACCACCAGTCTATTACCTTGTGCCAGTCAGAAAGAGACGAGACCTTAATACCGGTGCGCTTACCGCACTGCTCAAAGTCAGGGCCTTCAAACATCTTCCAGATACAGATGTCCTGCATAAGCAGCGTCGGCATATCGGATTCCTTGAAGGGGTTATCTATGTAATTCACCTGACAGGATTCTATCTTGGCCAAATCGCACAGGATATGCCTGTAGAAACCGGGCCTGCGAACCTTCTCGTATCCCGATTGGATTTTTTCTACCGTCTTTGCAGAAACTTCCTGAACATCGTAAAGCTCTTTGACGGCGATACGGACTGCCTGTCCGTAGCCGGTATTTTTCACCGCCGGCCAGTAAGGCTCAATCAGCACCCACTTGGCCACAGGGTCGAGGCCGGGTGAGAACAATTTTTCGTTCACCTCCTTGGGCATACCTGCCACGCACATTTCATCAGCGAGGTAATTCACAAAGACGTCGCTCCAGTCATCGCTTTTTACAAAGGGGTGCCTGTCGCTGCTTAACCGCTCTTTTTCCTCTATCAAATGCTCGTGAGTATCGATAAAAGGCGTCGCAAGAACTTTTTGAAATATCTTTTTTCCGGCGTCACTCGAACAAGAACCCGGGGCGATGGTTTTGGGTATTCGTTCTTTGGCTAATACATCTTTTTGGCCCAGATATGCCAGTGCGCCGATGACCCCGACCCCTTTGAGCGTTGACCTTCTTGAAATCAAATTTTTATCCTTCATAACACCTGTCCTCAATAAAATTAAAGGTTTTCAATAATCAGCAGGGGCTGTTTTCAAGCTTTCTAAATCCGGCATTGACAACGACATCAACAAAAACTATAATCCGTTAAGGTCTCAGGGTCAAGTAAGGCCCGTCAGAAATATCCTTCTGAGAATTTTTCAGGGGATGCATAGCCATTATTGGAGTTGTGTATGGCCTTGACTCGGCAACAAGCAAAACGTTTCGAAACGGTCATAAGTGTCGGCCTGTTGGCAATTCTTTTTCTTATCGGCGTCGGGATATTCGTAAAACAATCCGATTTCGATATGGGCCGATTCGGAATTGTCACAGTCCCGGCAGGGCTGCCATTACAGCAGACAGAGGCAGACGAAGAAGAAAAACCAGACTTAAGCTCTTTGGCGCCTGAAGGGTTTGAACCATTTTCAAAAACCGAATTCTACAAGCCCGAAAATCTTTACGAGAAGATTAACGGCAAGGCCCCTTTTTATATCGAATCCGGCTTCGAAGAACTGACTGCCCAGCGATTTGTGAACAAAAACGACGAAAGTCTATGGATGGAGGTTTATGTTTACAATATGGGCGGCGTCAGGAATGCCTTTTCGGTTTACAGTATCCAGAGACGAGCCGAGGCCGAACCATTCGAACCTGTGCGGTTCGCATACAAAACCGGCAACGCCCTGTATTTTGTGCAGGGTAAATATTATATCGAGGCGGTAAGTTCCGCTGAATCGCAGGAGATGCTGAAAGCAATAGCAGAAGCTGCCCGCAAGATTCGGGCGAAGTTAGCTGTCGATTACGACACCGAGATAGCCGAACTTGCGTTGTTTCCGCAGGAGAACATAGTGCCGGATAGTATGAAGCTGTATCTTGCGAACGCCTTCGGCTTCGAAGGATTAAGCAATATCTTTACGGCAAGATACAAGATAGCGGACGTGACGGTCACCGCCTTTTTGAGCAGACGGGCGGATCCCAATGAAGCTGGGGCAGTTGCAGAAAGCTATCGGAAGTTTCTAATCCAGAACGGCGCAGCGGGAAAGAACACGAGCCAAAAAACTATGGAAGGTAAAGTTATGGATTTCTACGGCACGACGGAAATCGTGCTGACAGTGGGCCCGTTCGTTGCGGGCGTTCACGAGGCGGATAACCAGCAGGCCGCCGAGAAGGCAGCAGAGATTCTTATAAACAAGCTCAATAGCATTGTTAGTAATGAATAAAGAAAACGATGTAAAATTCGGCCGACGTGAGTTTATCTCGCGAGTCAGCAAGGCGGGCATATCAGTCGCCGCAGCAGGAGCGGCTGCGCATCTGCTTTATGACGGTAAAGGGCCGAGCTCGAGAGCCGGCGATGAAGAGCTTGTGACACTGCCGGACTTTTCCGTCCCATACCGGGCCGGGCAGACAATGAGCATCGTGACAGGTCCGAATCGGGTAAACACCGTCGATAAGGCGATAGAGCTGCTCGGTGGTATAGAAAGATTTGTCCTGCTTGGCGAGACAGTTGCGATAAAACCGAATATTGCATTTGCGTCGCCGCCGATGCTGGGAGCAACGGCCAATCCCGAACTGGTAGCGGAAGTCGTGCGGCTGTGCTACAGCAGGGGCAGAGCGAAAAAGGTTTATGTCACGGACAACCCAATCAACGACCCTGCGAGCTGCTTTACATTGAGCGGGATAGGCAAGGCGGCAAGCGGGGCCGGCGCCGAAATAATAATGCCAAGGGAGGGCCTTTTCAAGAATACGACGCTTGCCGGCGGCCGGCTCATTAAGAACTGGCCTGTTTTCTGCGGGCCGTTTAAGACGGTGCAAAGACTGATTGGCATTGCGCCGGTAAAAAACCACCACAGGGCCGGCGCTTCGATGGCGATGAAGAACTGGTATGGTCTTTTAGGCGGACGGCGCAATATTTTTCATCAGGACATAAATACGATTATTGCCGAGCTGGCAATATTAGTCAGGCCAACACTGGTTATACTTGACGGCACAAGTGTTATGATGACGAACGGCCCGACGGGAGGCTCGGTATCGGATTTAAGACAAGCGAACACACTGATTGCAAGCTGCGATATGGTGGCGGCTGATTCTTACGGGTGCGGCCTTTTAGGGTTGTCAGTTTCAGACCTGCCGTACCTTGCGAAAGCCGAGAAAGCCGGCGCAGGAACCACTAACTACGAGGCGCTCGACCCGAAAATTGCAACGGTAAGCTGAAAAAAGTAATTATGAAGATTACACAGACAAGACGGATAAGTCAGGTTTTCTTTTTCATTCTGTTCGTATGGTTCTGCGTTGTCAGCACCGTGGGCGAGAAGTTCCAGCAGATAAGGGGATGGCCTGTTAACTGGTTTTTGCAGTTAGACCCGCTGGCGGCAATCGGGACGGCATTAACAACACATACACTTTACCGCGGGCTTCTGTGGGCGCTGCTGACGATTTGCCTGACAATAATACTCGGGCGGTTTTTCTGCGGCTGGGTATGTCCTTTCGGCTCGCTGCACCATTTCACGGGCTATTTAGGAAACAGGAAAAAACCGGCGGCACAAAAAATCCGGCTCAACAAATACCGAAAGGCACAGTGCATTAAATACATTGTCCTCGTGTTTGTGCTGGCAATGGCCGCATTTCCATCAATTGCGGTGACATTGCAAACAGGACTGTTAGACCCCCTGCCGCTGCTCACACGTTCCTTCAATCTGGCATTACTGCCGATAGTCGATGTCGCTTCTGCGGCGGAGCGATTCTACGAGGGAGCGTGGCTGATACTGGCGATATTTTTGACGGCGGTGTTCCTTAACCTGGTTATACCACGATTCTACTGCAGATTTATCTGTCCGCTGGGCGCCTTGTTCGGCGTATTAGACAGGTTTGCCATCTGGCGAATCGGGCAGAACCAAAGCGAATGTTCGCAGTGTAAATTGTGCGAGAAGTCGTGCGAAGGCGGCTGTGAGCCGGGCGGCAATATAATGATAAGCGAATGTGTGCTTTGCCTTAACTGCCGGGACGACTGCAAAGATGAGATAATCAGCTACCAGATGCAACCATCATTAGCGGGCGAAATTACAGACCCTGATATTTCCCGCAGAGGGTTTGTGCTGTCACTTGCCGGCGGCATACTTGCGGTGCCGGCGGTGAGACTGAGCAATAAATTAGGCGGCAACTGGTATCACAAGGTTATTCGGCCGCCGGGCGCACTTGCGGAAGAAGAATTTTTAAGCAGGTGCATCAAGTGCGGCCAATGTATGCGGATTTGTCCTACGAATGTGATTCAGCCGGCGGGCATCGACGGCGGCCTTGAAAATCTCTGGACGCCCGTGCTGAACAACCGAATCGGTTCGAGCGGCTGCCAGCTAAACTGCACGGCGTGCGGGCAGGTCTGCCCGACCTCGGCCATCAGGCCGATTACACTGTCGGAAAAATCAGGCATCGGCGAGTTTGCCGAGGCCGGGCCAATCAGATTAGGCACGGCCTTTGTTGACCGCAACAGGTGCCTGCCGTGGGCGATGGACAAGCCCTGTATAGTGTGCCAGGAAAACTGCCCGGTCAGTCCGAAGGCGATTTATACGCAGGAATGTTTTAATACGGTAAGAGGCGGCCTGCTGACGGTAAAGAATGCTGCGGACAAAAAAATAGAAACCGTCGAAACACTCGCCGCCGGGGCTTATGCTACGGGCGACTATTACTGCGCTAATGAAGCCGGCGAGCGGTTAAAAATTGCGGCGAATACGGAAAATTCGCTCGAACTGACAGACGGCGGAAAATTGTGGAAAATACCCGGCCAAGGTGGTAAGATTGAGGTGCAGGTCCTGCTGCAAAGGCCGTTCATCGATATTGAAAAATGTATCGGCTGCGGAATCTGCGAACATGAATGTCCAGTAAGCGGTAAAAGAGCAGTAAGGGTCTCTGCAGAAGGCGAAACAAGAAGCATAAACAGGAAGCTGCTGCTAAAAAGATAATCCAATTTTTGGGAGTTAACACGATGAAAGCGAAACAAAACAAAATTAACAGAAGAAATTTCCTCAAAACAGTCGGGGCCGCGGGGTTTGGTTCCATTTTTGCTTCGGCGCAAGCAATGTCCGGTCCAAACGAGCCGAACGCCATCGAACCTAATGCGCCCAAAAAAGAAGAACCTCAACTGCCGCAGGTGCCGAGGCGAAAATTAGGCAGGACAGGCATTGAGATACCGTGCCTTGCGCTGGGGGCAACATTCGATACCGTCGAGAACCAGACGGTGCTGAGAAAAGCCCTCGAATGGGGAGTCACCTACTGGGACACAGCCGACACTTATGCCGGCGGCAACAGCGAGGCCGGCATAGGTAAATTCCTCGAAAAAAATCCGGAGATGCGAGAAAAACTTTTCATTGTCACCAAAGCTTTCGGCACAAAGACCATTGAAGAGACGGAGGTACATCTCCAGACGTCACTGCGAAAAATGAATACCAGATACATTGATTTATACCTGATTATGGACCGGGAAAAGAGCGAGCACGGCCTGTCCGACCCCGTGCAGTTGACAAATGACGAGGGCAGATTAGAGCGGTGGGTCAAATTCGCAAAGAAGCGAAAGATGATGCGGTTTTTCGGTTTCAGCACGCACAAAAATATGGCCGGGTGCCTTGCCGCCGCCGCAAAGCTTTACTGGATTGACGCTATAATGACGGCTTACAACTTCCGACTGATGCAGGACCCCCAGATGCAGGATGCGGTTGCAGCGTGCCAGGAAGCAGGCGTCGGTCTTATCGCTATGAAGACGCAGGCATTCGGGCAAAGTGTCGAAACCGAAGAGGACAAAAAACTGGTCCAGCACTTTCTGCAGAGCGGCTTTACCGAGGGACAGGCAAAGATAAAGGCCGTATTGGAAGACAAAAGGATAAGCTCGGTCTGCTCAAGGATGGACAACATCGGCACTTTAACTTCAAACGTTGCCGCCGTGCTGGACAAGACCGAACTTACCGAAGGGGATTTGGATATTTTCAGGAAATACGCCGCGGCGACGTGCAGCGGCTATTGTGCCGGCTGTGCAGATATATGCAGCGCAGCCCTGCCGGACGTACCTTATGTCAGTGACATTATGCGGTATCTGATGTACTACAATAACTATGGGGAAAAAGACGCAGCGAGAGAACTGTTTGCCAAAATTCCAGGCGACGTGAGAAATAAGCTGCTGAGAACCGACTACAGCGCCGCGGAGGCACGCTGTCCGCAGCGGCTTGCGATAGGCAGGCTTATCGCCGAAGCGGTGAGCAAACTGGCATAACGAGATATTGTTAATTGAATTAAGCGTTTCAGGAATTCAGCGATGAAAAAAAGATGTAATAAAATGGGCAGAAGGGATTTTCTCAGGACGGTGGGCGCTGCGGGGGTGGGTTCTATTTTATATTCGGCCAATATAAAAGCCGAGCCGAACGACCCGAATGCCGAAACAAAAAAGCAGGAGCTGGTCGTGCAGCAGGTGCCTAAAAGGACGCTCGGCAAAACCGGCGTTGAAATTCCGTGCCTGTCACTTGGGTTAATGTATGACCTTTTAGAGAACCAAATCATATTAAGAAAGAGCATCCAGAGAGGCGCTTGCCTGTGGGACACGGCGCCGGCTTATGCAGGCGGAAACAGCGAGGCGGGAATAGGCAGGTTCCTTTCCAGAAATCCGGATGTCCGAAAGGACGTCTTTATTGTCACCAAGGCCTCGGGCGCACGAACGGTCAAAGACGTGGAAAAAAATCTGAAGGGCTCGCTGGAGAGACTTAATACGAGCTATATCGACCTCTATTACGGCGTCCACGGATTATCCGAGCCATCGCAGCTTACGAATGAATTGAAGCAGTGGGTAAAAGATGCGAAGGAGCGGAAATTGATACGATTTTTCGGCTTCAGCACACATTCGAATATTGCGGAAAATCTTTCTGCTGCGGCCGGGCTCGACTGGGTTGACGCAATAACCACGAGCTACAACTTCCGGCTGATGCAGGACGCCAAAGTTATGGAGGCAGTTGAGGCGTGCCACAAGAGCGGCGTCGGCCTTATCGCTATGAAGACAACCGGCAAGACAATCGTCGGCTGGGCCAAGCAGGACATCGAAACCGAGGCGGACAAAAAGCTGGTCGAACATCTCCTGCAAAAAGGTTTCAGCCCGGAACAGGCAACCATAAAACTTGTGCTGGAGGATAAAAGGATAAGCTCCGCATGCGTGGGTATGGAAAATGTCGCTGTGTTAAATTCGAATGCAGAGGCGGTGCTTAATGAAACCAAACTTACAGAGGAGGACTTCGAGGCATTCAGGAACTATGCCGCAGCGACGTGCAGCGGCTACTGCGCCGGCTGCGCAAATATATGCGACTCTGCTCTGCCGAATATGCGGTATGTCAGTGACATTATGCGTTACCTGATGTATTACAATACTTATGGGGACAAGGATAGAGCGAGGGCGCTCTTTGCCCAGATTCCCTATCAGGCAAGAAGCAGACTGCGCGCAACCGACTACGGCGCTGCGGAGGCACGGTGTCCGCAGCGGCTTGCGATAGGCAAACTTATCGCCGAGGCGGTAAGCAAATTGGCATAATGAAATGTAAGTTGAAAATTAAGCGTTTCAGGAGCTGGTGTAATGAAAAGAAAAAATAATAAAATGGACAGAAGAAATTTTCTAAAGACAATTGGCGCCGCCGGGCTGGGTTCAGTTTTAAGCCCTGCCAATGCAAAAGCCGATGCAAATGAACCGAACGCCCCTGCGGAAACACAGGAACCGGTATTTCCAAAAGTGCCTAAAAGAAAGCTCGGCAGGACAGGCGTTGAGGTCCCCGTGCTGGCGCTTGGGATGATTTTCGATGTTCTCGAGCAGCAGATTGTGCTGAGAAAATCGCTCGAATGGGGCATTACCTACTGGGACACAGCCGACTGCTACATCGGCGGAAACAGCGAGCTGGGCATAGGCAAATTCCTTCAGGCAAACCCGGCGATACGCAAAGACCTCTTTATTGTCAGCAAGTCCGATGAAAAAAGCCCGGAAGGTATGCAGAAGCTTCTCGACCGTTCGCTCGAAAGAATGAAGATTGACTGCATCGACCTGTATTTTCTCCACGGCACTGAAGAACCCAAAGAGCTGACCGATGAAGTAAAGGCCTGGGTTGAGAAGGCCAAAAAGTCGCAGAAGATTCAATTCTTCGGCTTCAGCACGCACAAAAATATGGCAGAGTGCCTGAATGCCTCGGCCAAGCTGGGCTGGATTGATGCGATAATGACAACTTATAATTTCCGATTGATAGAGGATACGCAGATGCAGGCCGCTGTTGATGCGTGCTATAAGGCGGGCGTCGGCCTGGTTGCGATGAAGGCACAGGCGCTCGGGCAAGGGACAGAAACCGAAGCGGACAAAAAACTCGTCAAACACTTTCTCGATAAAGGATTCACCGAAGGGCAGGCGAAGGTAAAAGTTGTCCTGCAGGATGAGAGGATAAGCTCGGTCTGCTCAGGCAGGGGCAATCTTACCGATTTATTCGCAAACGTAGCGGCTGTGCTGGACAAGACAAAACTTACCGAGGCTGACCTCGATACTTTCAGGGAATATGCCGTAGCGACGTGCAGCGGCTACTGCGCCGGCTGCGGACATATCTGCGACTCCGCCCTGCCGGATGCACCATACATCAGCGAGGTTATGCGGTACCTGATGTACTACAAAAACTACGGCCAGCAGCAGGAGGCGAGAGAACTTTTTGCGGCGCTTCCAGCCTGCATAAGGGACAGCTTACCGAGCATCGATTACAGTATTGCGGAGGCGTGCTGTCCGCGGCGCCTTCCGATAGGCAAACTAATGGCCGAGGCAGTCAACAAACTGGCCTGATAGCCCCCGGAAAATGGTCTTAATTTCAACGCCATCCAGAAGTATAACGTCTCTTATTATAAAGACTTATGCTCACAATCAAATAATTTTCCTTGACTTTAGGTGGCTATTTAGGGTATAATACTTTTGTAAAAGTGAATAAGGGGTTTCAGGTGCAGCAATGAAAAAATTTTATTATGAAACTTGGCTTCCGTTTACGCTTACCAAAAAGCGGATACTAATCCTGGCGATTGCCAGCTATCTTGCTTTGTGCTGATAATATACGGGCCTATTCTATTTTTCATCGACCGCTCATATCTGGGCGGTTTTTTTATGCGCTCAAATCACATTAAACATTTGACACGGCGAAAACGGCCAATTAAGCTTTCCTAAACTAAACAGTCAAATAAATAAAGAAAGAAGGGCCTCGCAAATGATAATAGTGACAGGCGGAGCGGGCTTTATCGGCTCAGCATTAGTAAGCGGACTGAACAAGCGGGGCATTACCGATATTCTTGTCGTTGACCAGCTCGGCACGGACGAAAGGTGGAAAAATCTTCGGAACCTGTCGTTCGCCGATTATGCGGAAAAAGACGATTTTCTGGAGATGGCGGTTGGGAATAAAATCAGCCCCCCTGTCGAGGCGGTCTTTCATTTAGGCGCCTGCACGGACACAACTGAAACGAACGCATCTTACCTTATAAAAAACAACTACGAGTACACAAAGCTGTTAGCGCAATGGGCGACCGGCGCCGACATCCGATTTATTTATGCTTCGAGCGCTGCTACTTACGGCGACGGCCGTGCCGGCTTCGGCGACAGCGAGGAAAGAATCGAAGACCTGAGGCCCCTGAATATGTACGGCTATTCCAAACAACTGTTTGACCTGTGGGCACAGCGGGCGGGGCTGCTGAAGAAAATCACGGGACTGAAATACTTCAACGTTTTCGGGCCGAACGAATATCACAAAGGCGATATGCGGAGCTTTGTCTTCAAGGCCTTCGAGCAGATAAACGCAAAAGGAAAAGTGCGCCTGTTCAGGTCGTACAAGAGCGAATACGCCGACGGCGAGCAGATGCGCGATTTTCTTTACGTAAAAGATGCGGTGGATATGACTTTATTCTTTCTGGACAAGCCCCGCCTGGTCGGGCTGTATAATATCGGTTCAGGTCAGGCACGGACGTGGAACGACCTTGTAGCGGCGGTTTTCGGCGCTATGGGCAAGACGCCGAAGATTGACTATATCGATATGCCGGATTCTATCCGCAACCAGTATCAGTATTTTACTGAGGCGGACATAACGAAGCTTCGCGACGCCGGCTGCGATAAAGAAATAACCTCTCTGGAGGACGCTGTCACCGACTATGTTCAGAACTATCTGCAGGAAAAGCTGGCGCTTCAGCCGGGCAAAGACAGCCAGTCCCCGCCCCGCCGGTTGTAAGAAAGGAACAACTCCCCTCGAAAAAGCCATCAAAGACTGTATTCAAAATTATTTACAGAAGGATAAATATTTAGGGGGCCAATAATTATGGCTAAAAAGAAAATTTCCCTCAAAGTCCAACAGACCGCAGAAAAATACCTTGCCTCGCTCGGCTCTTCACGAGAGCAATTGACAGATAAACAATGGGAAACCGTAGCCAATTACGTTAAATCTCGACCAATAGCTAAACTGGCAATAATATTTCTTTTGATATTTGGCGTAATTAATGCTTGTTTAAGTTTTTGGACTTTTCAGCTCGGCAAAAAAGGGATGGTTTCAATAATGCCAAATGAAACAGGTCAAGTAATCTTTGTTTCTAAAGCTGGTGAAAAATCGGCGTCTCTAAGTCGGGATTATATGAATAACTATATAAAAACAGTGACAGATTTATATTGGCAATGTGGCTCATCTTTTACCTTGGCAATTTCTCTCTTCGCTTTGGTTCTTATTGCTGTTCCCTTTACAAGCCGGGCAAATAGAAAACTGCTTGAAGCACTTATTCCGCGAAAACAAGAACCAGAAACCGCATCCCCAAAAACATAAGGTCACTAGAGTGATATATGAGGAGCTTATGCCGATTACGCCGTATCATTTTGGGCCGAGTGGACTTATCGGGTTGGGGTTTAGAAAGTATATCGATGTCCCCGTGTTCGTTCTGGCTAACGTTATTGTCGATATCGAGGTAGTTATTGTAAATCTGCTCGGATTGGGCTGGCCGGTGCATCGGTATGTCCATACGCTCTTAATTGGAGTAGTAGCAGGTGCTATCTGGGGTCTGGCAGCGTACACGCTGCGGAATTTATTTAAGAAAATAATGCATATACTCAGGATAGCTTATGACACCAGTTTTTGGAAAATGGTCATATCGGGCGTTCTTGGCGTATGGCTTCACGTTGTTATTGACGCCGCTTACCACAGGGATGTGCAAATATTCTGGCCAAGCAGGGTAAATCCGCTGTGGCGGCTGATGACCCACCAGCAGATAAAAGTTATATGTACCGGCTGTCTCTTTGTCGCACTTATTCTGTATGCGACAGCGTTTATCTCATACACCAGGCAGAACAAGGCCAAAAAGGTCATTCGAGAATCAAACTGATACCATATTCTTATTTGCTTTTGCCATTTTGCCGATGATTGTTGCTTATTGTCCGCCTATATAATATAATTCTGCTTTCTGAAAAATTTCTAATCCGATAGAGAACAATTTATGACCGAGAAAATCAAAAAACAGGTTGAACTTCTAAAGCGCGGGACGGTTGAGGTTTTCACGATAGAAGAACTGACCGAGAAGCTGGCTGAGTCGGCTAAAACGGGCAGGCAGCTTCGAATCAAGCTCGGCCTTGACCCTACCAGCCCGGATATACATCTTGGTCATACGGTGGTGCTGCGAAAGATGCGGCAATTTCAGGACCTCGGCCACAAGGCGGTCCTTATCATAGGCGACTACACCGCACGAATCGGCGACCCTACCGGCCAAAACACCGCACGGATAATGCTTCAGCCGCGGCAAATCGAAGCAAATGCAAAGACCTACTTTGCACAGGCCGGCAAAATTCTTGACACCTCGAATGAAAAGCTCGAAGTTCGCTACAACAGCGAATGGCTTGAGAAGCTCACGCTTATGGAGCTGATTCAATTAGCGGCAAAAAAAACGGTCGCACAGATGCTTCAGCGGGACAGTTTCAAACTGCGCCTTCAGAATGATATAGATGTCTATACGCACGAATTTTTATATCCCCTGATGCAGGGCTATGACTCGTATGTCGTCAAGAGCGACGTCGAATTAGGCGGCACAGACCAGACGTTCAATAACCTCATCGGCAGGGACATCCAGCGTGCCTACGGCCAAAACCCGCAGGTTGTAATTACTACACCGATACTGGTCGGCCTCGACGGCAAAGAAAAAATGAGCAAGTCAAAGGGCAACTACATCGGCGTGACCGATGAGCCGAATGATATGTTCGGCAAGATTATGAGCATATCCGACGAGATGATGGAGAATTATTTCGCGCTCCTGACCGATTTGCCGAGCGAAAAAATAGCAGAGCTTGTGAACCCTGATAAGACACATCCGAAGGAAGCAAAAGTCCTGCTTGCGAAAACGATAGTGAACCAATTCTGGCCAGAGCCTCCCGATGATCCCTTCTTCGAAGAATGGCGTCGCAAAATGCTATCTTCATCTCAAACCTCTTCGATAACCGTAGGCGATTTCTCAGCAGAACAATTCGATAAGATATTCGCACAGGGTCAACTACCCGATGAAATAGAAGAAATCACGATAGCCGCCGGGCCGATTATGGCAAGCAAACTCATATTTAACTGCGGCCTTGTCCCCAGCGGCAGCGAGGGCAAACGGATGATAAAATCATCAGCGGTTGTTATTGACGGGGTGAAAATCACCGACCCCAACGAACAAATTACTCCTAAAGACGGTATGACCATCCAGGTCGGCAAACGAAAATTCGCAAAACTGAAAATAAAATCATAAATGATACTTAACGAAGTTTCGCAAGTATATTCCTAAATTCCGGCAAGTCCTTTTGAAGAATACGCCAAATTATCTCCAGGTCGATGCCAAAATAATCGTGAACTATACGGTGACGTAAGCCAACAATCTTTTCCCATTCAACATCAGGATATTTTTCCTTGAAATCTTCCGGCAGACGACGAACAGCTTCGCCTATTATTTCAAGATTACGAACAACAGCATCTATGGATTTGTCGTCTTTTATGAAGGCTTCGTAAGACCGTCTGTATAGCGTATCGCCTTTTCTATCGCTTCGAATATATCTTCAAGAAGTAAATGAATCGGCCGATTAGACATGTATCAACTCCTGTCTAATATATTCAAGATTTCTTTGCTTCACTGCCCGGCGAGAGACCAAATCAACCTTCATTCCCAGCAATTCTTCAAGTTTTTCGGCCAGCGCAACAAACCCCAGTCCTATAGAAGGGTCAACCTCAACGAGGATATCTACGTCACTATCCGGTCTTTGGTCGCCGCGAGCCCATGAGCCGAACAAAGCGATATCATACACCTTGAATTGTGCCATAAGCTCCGCTTTATATGACGAAAGCAGTTTTAAGATGTCTTCTTTGCTTTGCACCATAAATGCTGTTGACCTATATTCTTTGTCTTGTGTGTCAATGTAGGATATAATTCTTTTATCGAAATGGCAAATTATTTTTTATTCCAGATTATGTGCAACCTTTTTATCATAGGTTATAATAGTAATTATGCAATTACCCAAATTACAACAACCGGATAGATATACCGGCCTTTATGTTCTTGATTTCGGCGAGCATACGGGCGTGGGGTTTACCGCTGAAGAGGTGGCTGAGCTTTTCGAAAGTGAGAAATACAAGAACTGCAAGGCGTATAAAATACACAAGGCATACCCCGACGGCAGACTCGAACTAAAAGGCGTGCGGGCGGAGATATTCCAGCTTGAGGCGGGAATGTTCTTTTACTGCTGCGATATTGAAACGGCGAAGAAAAATTTCAAGGGGCTTGTAAACCTGGCTGTCAAGGCCGCCCCCCCCTGCCGGGCCAAGGTGCACCTTGCCAAATACGATGATGAAAAATATGCCGTCGCACTGATTTACCCTGCGGAGTATGATGGCGAGGTTAGTTCGTGGCTTTCAGACGGCGAATACAAAACCAGCGGCGCAGCAGAAGGCGGCACCGGGGCGGTGCAGCGATATTACGACGCAAAGCCGCAGATTATAGACAGGCATCAGTTGTTCGGCAAATCCACATTCGAAAACAGGACCGGCGAAGAATTACTGGCCGGCATAAAATTAGCAGTGCAGCGATAATAGGTATTAGCGAATAGATTGCTACTGATAAATGACGGTTCGAACTAAAATGGCTTCGGTTCTGGGATTTTTTGCAGGCGGCCTATTGTCGATATTCGGCAAAACACCTGCCAAACCCGCTGCAAGCGACTTAAGAAAAGCCGACTTCAAGACCAGCACGCAACGGCTGGGCGTTCGATTCACCGAAAGGATTCGGGATGTCTTTCGCTTCAAATGGATTAGAAAATGTTAGCAGCAGACCTGCTGTTGAATAGCTGGAGTTTTTATGGCTGAGCCCAATATACAAACGCCATCCGCCCAAACTCCCGTGCTTACGGAAAATGCATTAACGGTTTTGCAAAGCCGGTATCTAATCAAAGACGAACAGGGCAATTGTATCGAGACGCCGGCCCAGATGTTCAGCAGGGTTGCGTCACTGGCAGCCAGGGCGGAAATCAAATACGGTGCCACGGAAAGCGAAGTCAATGCCTGGTGCAGAAAATTTTATGAGCTGCTGGCAACGCTTAAATTTTTGCCCAACTCCCCTGCCCTTATGAACGCCTGCCGGCCCAGCGGGATGCTCAGCGCCTGCTTTGTGCTTCCGATTGAAGACAGTATAGAAGGGATATTCGAGACGATTAAGCAGACCGCTCTTATCCAGAAAGCAGGCGGCGGCACGGGATTTTCGCTCGACAGGCTGCGGCCGACAGGTGACCGCGTCGCATCGAGCGGCGGGACAACATCGGGGCCGATAAGCTTCTGGCGGGTGTTCTCCGAAACGACCGATGCGATACAACAGGGCGCATTTCGCCGCGGCGCAAATATGGGTATGATGAGCGTCGAACACCCTGACATATTGAAATTTCTCCACGCCAAACAGAACTTAAAGGCATTTACCAATTTCAATATCTCCGTAAAAATCCCCGACGCCTGGATGCAAAAGCTGCTCAAATCCGGCAAGTCTCTGCACATCGTGACAAATCCCCGCACAGGCGAGCGATATTTACTGCCGCGGCGAATCGATATAGGGCGATATTCGATAAATGACCTGCACAAACTAACCGGCAGGAAACCGCAGGGCCGGTTCTACACTGTCGGTGACATCTGGAAAATGATTGTCAGATGCGCCCATAAAACCGGCGAGCCCGGCGTTGCTTTTATCGACCGCATAAACCGCGACAACCCGACGCCGTCGCTCGGCCGAATAGAAGCGACCAACCCCTGCGGCGAGCAGCCGCTGCTGCCTTATGAGGCCTGCACGCTCGGCAGCATAAACCTTACAAAGTTTGTTAAATCCGACAACGGCAGGGCAGAGATGGATTGGCCGGCGCTGGCTGAAACCGTCAAATTAGCGGTGCGATTTTTAGACAACGTTATCGATGTCTGCAATTATCCGGTCATAGATACCGCCCGGCTGTCCCAGGCCAACCGCAAGATTGGTCTGGGCGTGATGGGCTTTGCGGACTGCCTGTTTCTGCTCGGCATAGCTTATGATTCACAACAGGGCGTCGGATTCGGCGAAAGCATGATGAGATTTATCAATAAGGCCGCCCGCAATGCCAGTTGTGACCTTGCCGACCTTCGCGGACCATTTCCGAACTGGAATAACAGTATCTGGCGAACCGAAAGAAACAAAAAGGTCCGCAATGCCGCGCTTACCTGCATAGCCCCGACCGGCACAATAAGCATTATCGCCGACTGTTCCTGCGGAATCGAGCCGGCCTACTCGCTTGCATTTATCCGCCAAATCCTCGATGGCGCAAAAATGCTCCAGATAAACCCTATTTTCAAACAGATAGGCATCCAGAACGGATTTTACAGCAAAGCTCTGGAAGAGCAAATTCTCAGGACCGGCAGTATCCAGAAAATCCCCAATATCCCACTCAAAATCAGGAAAATCTTCAAATGTGCCTACGATATTAAGCCGGAATGGCACATTCGGATGCAGGCGGCCTTTCAGCGGCACTGCGATGCCGCCGTCAGCAAAACCATAAATTTCAGCGAAAAAGCCGCCCCTTCCGCGGTGGATAACGCCTACAAACTGGCCTACCGCCTTGGCTGTAAGGGGATAACGATTTACCGCCGACGCAGCCGAAAAAGCGAGCCAATGACGCTCTGTTAGACTACCCTGTCCTGCGATTTTTGCCCGCCGGCAAATCCATAATCCAGATAGATAACAGTCCTATAGAACTTTTATATATTTACAGCGTAAAAACTTATAGAAGCAACAAAACGGCAATCTTTCGGCTAACACCGTTTGGAAGCTCGATAACGAGGCAAAATTATGTAAAAAAGGCAAAATTTTCAGCGGTGTTAAAGTCATACCCGTCAGGTCGCCGATAACAATTTAGCGAAGCCCGCCGAAGCGTCCACTGTAGCTTTGGTGAAGGTGAAAGCGACTGCGAAGGCGGGTTTAACAAAAGTTTTTCTCCCCTCCGGAAAACATCGAGTGGCGGGAAGTTGCTCGATGTTTTCTTTTTTTTCTTAAAACTGTATGCCTTTTTCCACAGCCCCACTGTCCCTATTATTCCTCGGCATCCTTCCGCAAAAATGATTCGAGTTTTTTGGGCTCGACTATAAAAAATGGCCATCCTACCTGTATATCATTCTTATAATCAAGATCGTACTTGCAACGAATTTCAACACCATCTTCTTTTTTCGATAATTTAACATCAATTGTATGGTTAAACCAATGATCTGTAAGAGCAAACACTCTTCTTAATAGGCTATATTTTCTTTCAAGCTTTAATTTAAATGGTTTATTTTCTGATATAATGGTCTTTCTTCTTTTTTGATAATATTCCAATACTTTTTCGTATGCTATTTCAATAGGAAGACTCACCGTAAATTTATGGGTGTGTTCAACACCTTTATTTCCAACAAATTTAATCAAATCTCTTGACCACCAAATTGTCTTGTTATCTTTAAGAATCCGTTCTAATTTTTTAGCTTCCGTTTCGAAATACATTGGACGAAAGATAATGTTTGGGTAAGCTTTGGAATCGTAGCAGCATAAGATATCAACAATACCATTGTTTTCACTTAGTGTTATTGTGATATTATGATTAAGTCCTTTTTCGTCTTGAATCGCAACACAATGATGATAAAATGAAAATGGTCTTTCGATGACTAATTTATTTGGTTCTTCAGTTGTGACTGTTCCTCTTCGTTTTGAATAGAATGCCTTTACCTTTTCATAAGCACCTTCAATAGATTTCTCAACTGAGAAATCGTGTCTGTATTGGATGCCTTTCCCTATGAACTTACACCAATCTCCATCTTTCCAGACTGTCATCGACCCGCTCTTGTTTCTAAAAAATAATAAAATAGGGACAGGCTGTTTTCATCTGCAATTTCCGACAAAACAATTCCTCTTTAATCTATCATTTTGCCCTTTGCAAGTGTTTCTGATATTTTTCCATTATCTTCTGTCCTCAGTCTTCCGTCCTCTGAATTCTCTGCGGTCTCTGTGTTCTCAGCGGTGAAATTCTTATGTATTTTTCCCGCAGCACTTTTTATATTTTTTGCCGCTGCCGCAGGGGCAGGGGTCGTTTCTGCCGACTTTCGGCTGTTCGAGCTTGAGCTGTTTTACCTTCTGCTCGCCCTGCGGGGCCTGGGCGGCTGCACGCTGACGCTCGGCCATCGCAAACTGGCCCACCTCGTCGTGGGCCGTTCGGCTTACATTCCAGACGCTCCTTGCCCTTGCGCCGGCTTCGAGGCGGACCTTGAAGATAATATCCGAAACACGCTCCTCGATAGTTTCGAGCATCTCGTTGAACATCCGGAAACCTTCACGCTTGTATTCGGTCTTGGGGTCCTGCTCGGCCCAGGAGCGCATCCAGATACTGTCCTTGAGATGGTCCATCGAATACAAATGGTCCTTCCAGGTGCTGTCGTAAACCTGCAGCAGGACATATTTCTCCAGCTCGCTAAGCTCGGCCCGCAGGAATTCCCTGGCCGCTTCGGATATTAATTCTCTTCGCTGCTGGCCTTCGCCGATTGTCTGCGTATTCAAAGAAGCTCCAAATCTTTCATTGGCCCAGTTGACTAATTCGGCGGCGTCAAAACGGGCAATGCTATCGGAAAGTTCCTGCTCTAACTGCCCGTTGTTGAAACTTTTGCTCAATTCGAGCAGTTGTTTGTGCAGGGCTGCTGGTTTGATGTTTTGTATCTCGCCGGCGGATAGACCCGCGTTATATTTCCTGTTCGCCCAGTTGGCGAGCGCCTCGAATGCATAGATGTTTGTGCCCTGCGGCCCGTAAACCATACTCATCGCAAACTCAACGGGATACTCGATTTCCCTTTGTTTGTACTTTTCTGCGGTTTTTTCGATAAGGAGCTGCCGGGCCTGCGAGGCATTGAAGCCCGCCGGTTCGCTGATGTCCAGTCTTATATCGAATTTAGCGCGCGCCCATTCGGCAAACGTGCGGACGGCAAAACCTTCGGCTAAAAACTCGGTCAGCATTGAACAATCTTTTTTGTCGATTTGCTCGGCGGCGGCTGAAATCAGCTGCTCTTCTATCTCCTCCGGTTTTTGCGCCTTGACCTTCGACTGGCTTAAACTAACGTGAAATGCACTCATCGCCCATTTACACAGGCCGGTGACATCCCAGGTTTCCGGGTCCGAGTAATCCTCCAGATACTCGCCCATAGAAACCGATATTTCGTTGGCGGTGTCGTCCTTCGCATGCTGCTTGATTATTTCTTCAATCTCCGCTGCGTCGGCATCTGCAACGTCGGCGGCCTTCAAATCAACACCGAAATTGGTTCGCGCCCACTCGATAATGCACTTGAGAGGATAATCGGCGCCGAGAATTGTATTGCAGCTTTTTGTAACGGCATTTTCAATCATTTCTTCGATGATAGGTTTAAGCCCTTTTCCGGTGAGGATTTTACGTCTGCGGGAATAAAAGATTTTTCGCTGGTAGTCCATTACCTCGTCGTATTCGAGCAGGCTCTTTCGTATCTCGAAGTTCCTTTCCTCGACTTTTTTCTGCGCCTTTTCGATGCCCTTGCTTATCCGCCTGTGGTATATCGGCTGTCCTTCCTCCCATCCTATCCAGGACAGGGCCTTGACGGTCCACTCCGGCGCAAAAATCTGCATCAGGTCGTCGTCGAAACAGAGGAAGAACTGGCTGGAGCCGGCGTCGCCCTGTCTGCCGGCGCGGCCGCGGAGCTGGTTGTCGATTCTTCTTGCCTCGTGCCGTTCAGTGCCGAGGACGTGCAGCCCGCCGAGGTCGGCAACGCCCGGCCCTAAAACAATGTCCGTGCCTCTGCCTGCCATATTTGTTGCAATCGTTATATTGCCGTGCATACCGCCGTCGCGGCCTTTATGCTGCTGACCGGCCTTGGCAACAATCGCAGCTTCACGTTCATGGTGTTTGGCGTTCAGGACCTCATGCTCATACTCTTTGCCGAATCGCTGTTTGAGGGCGTTGGACAGCGCTTCGTTCTTTTCGATGCTTACTGTGCCGACAAGCAGCGGCCTGCCGGATGAGCTGATGCTGTTTATCTCCTCTGCTATCGCATTGAACTTTTCGCGCATCGCTTTATAGATTACGTCCTCGAGGTTTTTCCTGACGCAGTCCTTGTTGGTCGGTATCACGACGACCTCGAGTTTGTAAATTTTCATAAACTCTTCCGCCTCGGTTGCGGCGGTGCCGGTCATACCGGCTATCTGGTTGTATAGTTTGAAGAAATTTTGCAGCGTAATGGTGGCGAGTGTTTGACTTTCCTCTTTTACGGTGACATTTTCTTTTGCCTCGACCGCCTGGTGAAGTCCGTCGGACCACTGCCTGCCGTGCATCAGTCGGCCGGTAAATTCGTCAACGATGACGACCTTGCCGTCCATAACGACATAATCTTTTTCCCGTTCGAAGGTGATATGGGCACGCAGGCTTTGTTCCAGAAGATGAGGCCACTCCATATTCGAGCCGGTAAAGAACGACCCTACGCCCGCGGCTTCCTGTGCAGCTCCGACCCCTTCGTGGGTAAGGTGCACCTGTTTTCGGTCGTATTCAACCTCGTAGTATTGTGTGGCCTGTGCCAATTTGGCCTGCCCAGGCTCAAGCTCCGACTGGGCCTTCTCGATTGCCTTTTGGGCTTTTTCGATTCTTCCCCTGTCGCCGGCCTTTTTAGCATCGGCTAATTCGCCTTCGGCGCCGGCCCGCGTTCGATGCGCAGTATCAATTTGTCTCTTGATATGCTCATACTGACTTTGCAGACTGATGAGCTTTTTTGTCACCTGTTCCGCATCTTTGTATCTGCTGACATCGTCGAAGGCCGGGCCTGATATAATCAAAGGCGTCCTGGCCTCGTCGATTAAAATCGAATCAACCTCGTCGATTATGGCGTATTCCAGCGGACTCTGGACCATTTGCTCGAGCGACAATTTCATATTGTCGCGAAGATAATCGAAGCCGAACTCGTTGTTTGTTCCATAAGTTATATCGCAGGCGTATTGACCTTTCCGCTCGTCGCCGATTGTGTCCATATCCGCCTGGATTGCGCCGACGGTCAAACCGAGCGCCTTATAAATCGGCCCCATCCACTCAGCGTCTCGCTTGGCAAGGTAATCGTTGACGGTGACAATATGCACCCTTCTTCCGGTCAGATGAACAAGATATGCCGCCAGCGTCGCCACCAGCGTTTTGCCTTCGCCGGTGACCATTTCGGCGATTTTGCCGTCGTAAAGGACGTTGCCGCCGATAAGCTGGACGTCGAAATGCCGCATACCCACGGTTCGTTTTGCCGCTTCGCGAACAACAGCGAAGACCTCGGGCAAAAGAACATCGGGGTTTGTCCCTGCTTTTAGAGCGGCCTTTAGCTCGGCGGTCTTTGCTTTCAGGCCCTCGTCGTCGAGATTTTTTATCTGTTCCTCATACTTGCCCGCTTCACGGGCCGTCACAGAGTATGCCTTTACCATCCGCTCATTGCGGGAGCCAAAAACCTTCAAAAGGATTTTACTTATTTTGTCCGGCATTATCTTCTTCTTCTCATTCGTCTTTGTGTGTGGTTCTTCCTGAATTTTTCTTTCATAGTGAGCTTGTCGAACCTAACGGCTCTTTTTCTGTGTTTCTGTTCGGCTGTATCGACCAGCGACTTGGCGGGGCAGACATTTAACTGTCGGGCAGGGACATTCACCGAAACTATGCGAACCTTCATAGCCCGGCCAAGGTGGATACTGTGGCCTGAACACTGCCCGATTATACAATGTGATTTTTGCTCGAACCTCCATTTGTCCGGGCCCAGGTTTTCCAGCGGGATAAGACCTTCGATGCCGAACTTGCGAGACTGCACAAAGACGCCGAAGCCGGCAAGACCGGTGACAACGCAATCAAGCTCTTCGCCGATTTTTTTGCTCAGCATTTGCAGAATCAGAACGGTTTTAAGCTCTCTTTCAGCGTCTTCAGCGCGCTCTTCGGTAAAGGTAATGTGCTTTCCGGCCTCGGTCAAATCCTCCCCCTGCAATGTCGGTCCCTGCTGCAGACAGATGTCCAGATTGCGATGTATAAGCAAATCAGCATATCGGCGTATGGGGCTGGTAAAATGGCAATAGTGGGTCGAAGCCATCGCATAATGGCCTATATTCAGCGGCGCATACCGCGCCTTTTCGAAGCTCCGCAAAACCACTAAGTTCACGGCCAGAGAACTGTCGGAACCTTTAACGGCAGCCAGCAAATCCTGTATCGCGGCACGGTCGGGCGTCCTCGGCAGAGTAAGCCCCAGCGTCCTGACAAGCTGTGCGAGATTTTTCATAGTTAAACTGTCCGGCTCCGGATGAATCCGCCGCATAAAGGCGATGTTGTGCCTGTCCAATAGCGAGGCGACCGCCTCGTTGGCCTCGACCATAAACATCTCGATTATCGTGTGCGGATAGCTGTCATCGGCAGCTTTGGCGTCCACCACTTGTCCCGATTTATCCATCACCAGCTCCGTCTCCGGCAAGTCGAGGTGGAGCATTCCATTTCTTATCCGCCGATTCTCAATCGAGCGGCTGAGCGACTCCATATCTTTCAGCAGCTCAATGACCTGCGGCTTGATTCCCTTGGTGTGTCCCTTCAGGGCATTGTCGGCCTGTTCATAAGTCAAACGCTGCACCGAGCAGATAACAGAATTGGCGAACCTGTGGGATAAAACGCCGCCGCTGCGGTCGTAAGTCAAATATGCGCTTTTACAAAATCGCTTCTGGCCGGGCTGCAGACTGCATACGCCGTTGCTTAAAACCTCCGGCAGCATAGGAATAGTTTTGCCCGGCAGATATACGCTGTTGCCGCGGGTCTTTGCCTCGGCATCCAGCGGCGAACTCGGCGGCACAAAGAAACTCACATCGGCTATATGAACTCCCAAGACCCAGTTGCCCTCTGCGTTTTTTTCAAGGCTTATCGCATCGTCAAAATCCTTCGCATCCGGCGGGTCAATAGTAATAATTACTTTTTGCGTTATGTCTTCTCTGCTGTCTAACTGCTCGGGATTAAATTCGGCTGCGCTGCTTCTGGCCTGTTCGATACAACTGTCGTCAAACTCGCTCGGCAGGTGATACTGGTAAATTATTGATTGTGTCTCGCTTTCGTATGCCCCTGCCCTGCCGAGCACCTCGATAATTACGCCGCGGGCAAGATGTTTTTCGCTCGGCCAGGTAAGTATCTCCACGACAACCTTGTCTTTTTGCCTTGCGGATTTTGCGCTGACATCATCGACGCCAATCGGCTCAAAGAACACCTTGCCGTCCGGCTGAACAGCCCAGCCCTCAGGCGTCTTCAGGAGCGTCCCCACAAATCTGTTTTGCGTCCGCTGGAGAATCTCGACGATTTTGCCGCTGCAGCGTGTTTGACCTGCGCGTTTATCTTTTTTTACGACCTTTGCGGCAACGATGTCGCCGGTCAGGGCCTCAGCCGTCGAGCCGGGAGGGATGAATAAATCGCCGTGTGCATTGGGTTCGAGGGGTGTGACGAAGCCGAATCCCCTCGGATTTGCCCGAAATGTCCCCGTGATTCGGCCGGTCAGGGCCGGCAGACTAATCAGACTCCTCTCACCAATCATTATATGGCCGGCCTGTCGAAGCTGGTCGAAAGCCGTCTTAAATTGCGGATAATCCTGCGAGCTTACGCCCATCGCTTTTGCCAGTTGTGCAAGCTTCAGCGGCGTATAGTCAGGATGTTTCAGGAGTTTAACTATTTGTTCTTTGAAAATTTCAGGCATTTGACCAACTTATAAAAAACAAAGAAAACAGCCTAACCTGGTCAATAATTTTACATCTTTTGTCTTTGTGTGAGAATATAATTGTAGCGTTTCCAAATAAGTAAGGCGGGAAATACGCAAAATAGCGCATTCATCAGCCAGAAGCTGGTTTTGACACTGATATCTAATTCAGGTTCGCCTAAGAGGGCTGCAATAAAACCGGCGGGGCTGTACATATAAATTATTTCACTTTCGAAAATAGCTGATAAAATCAGCGGCAGAATTACGTACAACGCGGCGATAAAACCTAAAAGAAGCCCTATTTTGCTGGAAGCCAGCTTATAAACAACGGACAGCTCTAACAAAAAAACAAGGAACAGATAACAGCTCAGCAGGACGAGAATATTACATAAATTCGCTCCTGGTTTCATAGCACCGTGCCCGGCAAAGAAGATTGTCCCCGCTGAAGAAGCGGCCCATATTGCAAATAGAACGATTGCTAAAGCGGGATTCGAATACATTACAATGGGAATGAGACCTGTTTTTCTTGAGTTGGCCTGTTTTTGAATGAGTCTGCTGTATTCGATGTATTTGTCGAGGTTCCGTATCGAACCCAGTGGAATAAGTAAAACCGGCAACAGTGTTAAAAGCCAGTATGTGTAAATTATCACCGACCCTTCCTTCGGTATATAATTGTAATACAGGCCGACTGCCATAAAAATATATCCGAGGAGAAACAATAACGCCCCCTTCCTGCTGAACAAAGACTCTTGTTCGTAGGTGAATCTTCGTAATATCCCGATGAAAGCCCAGCAACTGAAATATAAAGCGATAAGAGAAATCAGCAGTAGTATTGGAATTTTTATCTTGAAAAAATATACCGCGTAATGTTCCAGCTCCTTAATGGAAGATAATGCCATTACGACATTTATCATTATTGGCAGGATGAAGAATATCGCAAGCAGTATGAACACTATATTTGAGTTGTTTTTTTTGCTTGTAGGGTCAATGGATGCAAGTAAGGCGGCTGAGTTTGCAAGGATTGTTATTGATATGAGCGTCAGGATAATTTGTCCCTGCAGGTTTACATTTATCCCGCCTGCCAGTCCAAAATATATAAGCATCGCAAGGTTGATGACTCCAAACAGAAAGACCACAAGGTTTTTCCCGACGAGGATGCCAATCGCCTTTTTATGCGCCGGCAACGGAAGCATCCTGAAAAAATCGAAGGACCTGTTTAATATTTCCTCTTTAATCGCTGAGCCGGAGTTATAAGCACTCCAGATAAAAAGAATTATTGCCTGAAAAGTGAGAAATTGATAATAGAGACTTTTATAGAATTCGGCAATGTTCTTAAAGAAGGTCTCGTACTTATAGCCGGAATAATTGATGGATACTATCAGTAAAACGATGGAAGTATAGATAGTGACGTATACCCAGACTTGTTTGGGACGCAGCGTGCTGTAGCGGTATCGTTCTATTAATGGATTACTGACCATCTCTGTCCTGTTTAAACTTGTTGTTCTTCGGAAGATATTTTCATAAATATGTCTTCGAGGTCAGTCTTTTCTTCGCAAAAAGCGACCACTTTAATGTCATTGTTGACCAGATGTGCGTTTAATTCGGCAAGCTCTTCGAGCGGTGCGCTCATCTCGGCAATTATAGTATTATTCTGCACCTCGATTATTTTTGTGTTAGGGAATTTTTCTACCAGACCGGCGGCTCTGCTGCAATCATCCAATACGGTGATAATGATGTTTTTCGAACCTGCAATTTTTTGCTGAATTTCATCAACGGCGCCGTACAGGATTATTCTTCCTTTATTCATTATTGCAATGTGGGAGCATAATCCGGATAGCTCCGTCAATATGTGTGAGGATATAATGGTGGTCTTGCCTTCGGCGCTTAGTCTTTTTAATACCTCACGCAGTTTGATTCTTTGCTTCGGGTCTAAACCGGACGCAGGTTCGTCGAGCAATAAAACTTCGGGGGCACGAACCAGCAGTACGCCGACGCCCATTCTTTGGACCATTCCTCTGGAAAGATGCCGTATGAAACTGTTTCTTTTGTCTTCGAGCTCGATGAATTCTAATGTGGTATCGACACGTTCAGGTATTAGTTTTGGCTCAACCTTGTATGCTTTTGCGAAGAATTCGAGACATTCCTGAAGTGTAAGGTCGTTGTAAAGATTGAAAAAATCGGGCAGAAACCCCAGACGTTGCCGTATCTGCAGGTAATCGTCTTTCAGGTCCTGGCCGAGGATTGTTGCATTCCCGTCTGTTGGTTTAAGCAGTGTTGCGAGAATTCTTAAAAAAGTTGTTTTCCCGGCACCGTTTGGGCCGATGAGACCGACAACGTTACCTTTTTCGACAGATATGGTAACGTCATTGACGGCAACCAGCGTGCCGAATTCTTTTCTGATATTGTCTGTTTGCAGAATTTCCATCAGCTAATGAACAGCGCCCACTAAATTTGAAGCTGCGCATATATAAGTATCCAGCTATCTACCTGCTTCTGCCCCACTCATCAATCATCGATTATCAATAATCAATGAGAGGGTCAGCTCTTTTTTGCCTTTATTTTATTAAGCTCTCTGGCAAGGCGCGATTTTTTTCGTGCAGCGGTTTTTTTGTGCATTGTGCTTGTGGCGGCGGTTTTGTCCAGCTTTTTGACAATAAGCTGATACTGCCGGCCGGCTGCTTCAACATCCCCGCCGGCCAGCGCCGCCTTAAAGTGTTTAATCTGTGTCTTTATCTGGCTTTTGCGCGCGCGATTAATGGTTTTACTTCTGGCGTTCTGCCGCACTCTTTTCTTCGCTGATATTGAATGTGCCACTATATTCTCCTGAAAAACATCTTTAGTTCATTTACAGACAATCGTCATAAACAAGCGGTCTCAACCTTCCTGTTTGCCGGTTTTTCTCAATTCATCTATTCGCTGTCGGACGTCTTTGTATGCAAAATCAAGCTGGGCAATCTTACGGAAAATCTCGAGCGATTTTTCGGCATCGCCCTGCTGCTGATAAGCGCAGCCGAGATTATACCGCAGTTCCTTGGCGATGTCATCTTCTTTTAGCTCGTAGGAGTTTATCGCCTGCGTAAAAATATCTATCGCATCGGCGAACCAGCCCTTCATAAAAAAGCACAGGCCAGTCTTGTCCATCGCCGAAATCTTGTTCCGCGGGTCTCTCTGCGCATCCTGAAATAAAGGTATCGCATCGTCATATTGTTTGTTCCGCAGCAGGCGAAGCGCATACTCATATTTGGCCCGCAGGTCGGTCGGATAGTTCTCCACGCACAGACGGTAATGTTCCAGCTCGGTGACCTCCAGCACCGCAGCCGATTCGTAAAGGCGAGATTTGGCCTGCGCATCGTCAGGATTAATCTTAAGAGCAGCTTCGGCTTCGCTTACCCTGCGCCTGAGCTGTCCTATCTTTATCTGTCCTGCCCGCAGTTTATAGCTGTAATCGCTCTTTGCTTTATACGTATTTTCCAGCAGCTCTATCGCCTCGTTTTCCGCCTGGTCGTTTTGCAAATCCGCCAGGGCATCGGCAAGATTAAAGATGTTTTTGGTCACGTCGGGTTCGGCAGCCGCCGCTTTGCGGGCATCATCAACCGCACTAATGCAGTAATCCTCGGTTTTGACGACGCTCTGCTGCGCCTGCAGCTTTTCCTGGCTCTCACGGTCCTTAATGGACTGCCTGAAATCGCCTTCCCTGTCATACCTGCCTTTGGCAACGGTCAGTTCGGCAGACAGGTTCTGGTATTCATCCGCCAGCTTTTCGTCATCGGGCTTGAGCTTGATGGCCCGCCGGCAGGCCGCAAGAGCCTTGTCAAACTGGCTGATGGCTATGTAGGAATCTTTTAACAATAAATATGTCTGTAAAGACGGCCTCTCCGCGGCATTATTTGCCTGGAAGATAAAATTTGCAATCCAGTCGGCGGTCTTGTCATACCCGCCCAGCACCGCCGATTTCAGCATCGTCTCGGCATAAGGCAGATGTTTGGTATCCTTGACGAAAAGGCATTCGGCATTGAGCATACGCTCAAGGGGCGTTTTACCTCGCAGGAGCTTTACCCTCTCCAGCAGCGATGGCTTCCTGCCGCCTTTGCCCTGCCGACGCAGACCCATTTCGCATAGCGGTATGTGGCCATCCTCCACCGCATCAGGTGCGCAACGCAGCCCCTCAAGGTAAAGGTCGATAGCGTATTCGAAATTGTCCGTCTCGGCTACCTTTTGGGCCCTTTCAAAAAAGGCTTTGGCCCTCGCCAACATCTTGTCATCGTTATCCGGCATAAGCTTTACATTCCCGCTTTTGTGAAGTCTTTTAACCCGTTTATCCTAATCTGCGCCCCAATTTTGTCAACAAATAAATACTTGTATCGAAAGCGATGTTATGCTATAAAACAAGCCGGACAAAAACCGCAGCATCGGCAGCAATGCCGTAGTAGTGTGGCTTAACCGGAACACCTGTGAAGAACGCATTAATTAAAAAGGGACTAATATGGCAAACGCCCTCGAACACTATGACCCACAGATTTACGAGCTTATAAGACAGGAAAAGGCGCGACAGAGCGGCTCGATTCGACTCATCCCATCGGAAAACTACGTATCCAGGGCAGTGATGGAAGCCAGCGGAAGCTGCCTTACGAACAAATACTCCGAAGGTTATCCCGGCAGGCGATACTACGAAGGCCAGCAGGTGACAGACCTCATCGAAAGGATAGCACAGGAGCGGGCAAAAAAGTTATTCAAGGCCGACCACGCAAACGTTCAGCCATACTCCGGCTCAATAGCAAACTGGGCCGCTTATCTGGCTTTGGCCAAACCGGGTGATACAATTATGGGCCTGTCCCTTCCGCACGGTGGACACCTCACGCACGGCTGGAAAGTCAGCGTCACAAGCAAAATATTTAATTCCGTTCAATACACTGTCAGCCCCGATACCGGCAGGTTTGACTACGACCAGATTGAAACGCTCGCAAAAAAACACAGACCGAAAATTATCATTTCAGGCGCTACCGCTTATCCGAGGGAGATTGATTTTGAGATATTCGGCCAGATAGCAAAAAAGGTCGGCGCATACCACGTCAGTGACATCGCCCACATTGCTGGCCTTGTCGTTGCAGGCATACACAAAAGTCCCGTCCCTTATGCCGACATCGTCTCAACTACGACACATAAAACCCTGCGCGGACCACGCGGCGGAATGTTGCTTTGCAAAGAACAGCACGCCGATAACGTTGACAAGTCCGTCTTCCCGGGCCTGCAGGGCGGCCCGCATATGCACACGCTTACCGCCGTCGCCGTTGCGCTCGCTGAGGCCGATACGCCGGAGTTCATCGCTTATGCAAAACAAATCGTCAAAAATGCAAAGGCCCTCGCTGAAAAACTCCTCGAATACGGCTTTAACCTTTCTTCCGGCGGAACCGACAACCATTTAATCCTAATCGACTTGCGAAATAAAAACGTCACAGGCAAAAAATTGGCAAAGGCGCTCGATAGGGCAAGAATAGAAACTAATTATAACACCACGCCTTTGGACCCAGCTCATCCGGCCAACCCCAGCGGCTTGCGCATAGGCACGCCGGCAATTACTACGCGGGGTATGAAAGAAGAGCAGGCCCGGCAAATCGCCACGCTTATAAATAAAGTCGTTGAAAACATCGACAATGAATCGGCAATCGAAGAGGTGGCGAAGGAAGCGTTGCTTTTGTCTTCGCAGTTCCCTGTGCCGGAGCATTTTATCATACCGAACAAGAATAATCCCGATGCGCCGCAGCCCTCTGACCCTCTGACACCCTGGCTGTTTTAAGGGTGAGAGTCAGAGCAGCGCACGCTTGTCCGGCGAAGCCTTGGCGAAGTCGGATAAGTAAGCGGTAGAAAAGGTTAAAACAACGCTGGAAAACTATAGAATACGAGGCAGTCAGGAAAGGATAATGTATGTCTAAAAGTCGTGATACCAGAAAAGATGTAAAGAAGAAGCCGCAAAGAACATTAAAAGAGAAACGTCTTGCCAAAAGAGCTAAAAGGGAAGGCAATTACCCATAAACAGCATGAGATGATGCGTTTATTGCCTTTACTCAGTATTGTAGTTGAATGTCCCTGGGCAGGTCGCGAGTGATGCTTCTGTTTCAAGTGATATGTCGGCCGGTCTTCATTGGCCAAAGGATGGGAGGCACGAACAGTCTGTTCCCTGCCAGAGGCATGCGGGGACAAGCTTTCCCGTTTTATGCCGAAATGGTCGGCATCCCGACACTTCGGGATATAGACTGTATAATCATTGTTCTATACACATAATAGAGGCAGATTATGACAGAACACCAACAACAAGGACCCGACACGCCGGGGCAGGCAAGCGGGGGCATAACGCCGGAGGTGCTCAAGAGTGCTATGAAGGCGTTCAAGAAGCGGCTGAAACTCACTGCCCTCGATGACGATTCGCGCCTTGGACGAGGGGCACTTTCGGGTGGGCCTACGGGCGTTTTTGCGATAAGGCCGCCCAGCCAGTTTCCGCAAGAGGTCTGGGACCAATTGTGCAGGCAGGGAAAACTACACGACAGCGGGCACGGTTTGTATGAACTGGTAAAAGTACCCTAAGTCCTCTTATACTGAAAGAAACGCCCTGCGTTTCCCGTTTGATGCCGAATGGTCCCGAAGCTTCGGGACACTTCGGGATACTGACTGTATAATTATCGTTGGCCATAATTCGAGTCGGATAAGATATGAGCAGGCTCTGTATCTTCGTTGGCATGACAGTCTTTGGTTGGATTGGATGGTGGATAGGAGCCAGATTTGGATTCATGACCGGCTTCGTGGTTAGCAGCATCGCCAGCATGGTTGGAGTTTACGTAGGCTGGCGTATCAACCGCGATTACCTAAGCTGAAGCTCCGTTGAATCATTTGAGGAACCGGCAGCCGGTCAGCGCCACGCAAGAAATTATATCGCCATCATACGCCTCGCCGGTGCTGCTTATTTTATGTTCCGCCACTTCGCTGCACCATAGCCGCAGAATGCCGGACGGGAGATAAAACACTCCCTCGCTGACATCTCCCTCGCCAAAAACTATCGGCTACAAACCGATCATTCAATTCAAAGACGGCCTACAAAAAGCAATCGACTGGTACCGTGAGAACCTTCTTTAAGTCAATCAGATGAGTTGAACAGTGGGTTCACTATGCTTTAGGGCGTTGCAGGCGTTTGTCCATGGTTTTTTTCAGCAGCACTTCCGAGATAATAAAAGCCAGTATAATTACAATTACAGCTATAAACCACGACAGCGGACATCTACACTTACTATAGAACAGCCGTAATAGAACTATTACAAACATTACATGACTGCTGCATAACACAAGCCATTTACCAAATTCCCCTCCCTTGCCTTTGTCTATCTGAATTTGTATCGCCTTATCTAAACTGTCGGGTTCCGATCCCTGTTTAGTTAGTTTCTCAACGAGAGCTTTGATCATTTCATTAATTTGTTTTGCCGCAAGCTCCCGATTAAAAAGTTGCCAGCGTATGTACGTATAGATTAGTAGCCATATCAGCACAAAGACTATACCAGCCATTATCCGTGTGGGTATTTCAACGCTTCCTTTTAATCCTGGTAGCCATCCTTTCATTATTGCGCTAAAAAGCCCTACTTGTAGGAGGACACCAGCATGCGCCATGGTTTCCTTGTGATTGTGATATCGACCCTTAAAGGATAATAATGATTCCGCAAGTTTTTCCTTGGAATCTCGCTCATCTGTCATTTCTTTTCCCAATCTACCTAAACCGTATTTCATATTTCTGAATATTCTGGTCTAAGAAGCTCCAACCCCAGCCAATAAGCTTGCCATTATCAAAAACCAGCGGGGTTAATTCATCGTCTGTTATCGCACCGTCATCTTTTTTAACATCAGTGTAGTAATACAGCACTTCAAAGGTTTTTTCCTTACCTTGCAGAATTTCAGTTCTATAGGGATTACTTGCCGACAAAACACTCTTGGGGGTATAATATACACGCCCAAGATAATCATCGCTTGCAGTTTTGTACCCCATAGTTCCCATAACTTCCTGTTTAGTCATGCCGATAGAAAGTTTCACAAGATTCTGTTGATTTTCGAGCCTAAGCTGCTCGAGTCCAGTTCCACAGCCGCCTATCAACATACACAATAAAAACACACCCGCTATTTTTTTCATAATTTTCCCCTTGTGAACTGTTTCCCTGCCAATTATCCCCTTAACAACCGTCCCCGTCAAACAAATTCGTCATTTGGAACTCGTGGTTCGGTTTTCGTTCGGGTTACTGGTCACGGGGCACGAGATACAATTTACTTTAGCTGTTTTTTCAGTTCCCACCCTTTTTCACTAAGCAGTTTGGCAAAATCCTTTCCACTTACCTGCTTCAAACCATAATCTCCAGCAGTTGGTCGCCTTCTTTGAACTTATAGTCTTCAACATCGACAGATAAGCAGGCCTCTACTGCTTCATAAATGTTTTTCAGAAGCTCCTGGAACGAATCTCCCTGTGTCACGCAGCCCGGTATGGCGGGAATCTCTGCCCAGAAGCCTCCTTCCTCCGCTTTATGTATAATTGTTTTTAATTTCATTGCTCTAACCTCGACTTTTAGCAGAACTGTTAATCTTTGCTATGTTATTATACCTTCTCAAAGGCTCGAAAGCAATGGACAAAATCTGTCATTGTTGTAATCATCGGTTATAGTTGTTGTTTCAGCTCTTCGGCCTTTTGAAGTAACTCTTCCCTTGTTGGCTGTTGCATAGGCGCAAGCTCGAACGTCCATTCGTAGGTATCCACGATTCTCTTTGGATTCACTACGCCCGCAAAAAAGTCAAATGGAAATTTGTCATACCACGGCCTCTCCGGCTTACGGTGTGTCTTTAGTGTCTGGTATCCCTCTTTGCTTATCCTGACATTATAATCCCCATACCATTCAAACGAGACCGTCACAGGCGAGACGCCTATCTCCTCGTCATTCAAAAATACAACTGCGCCCTGGGGCTGTGTATTGATTGTCAGCCGTCGTTCCACACAGCCGGCAAGAATCGAAACCGATATTAAAATCCCAGCTTGTATTATAATCGCTCTATATTTTCCCATAACACAAATCCTTAATATTGTGACCTATTATAAGAAAAAAAACAAAAACACAAAAGCCCAAATCTCACCCTTGCTCATAAATCTTCCGATAATTCTGCCGCCCTATAAAATGGCCCGGAAACGACAGAAAATCGCCTCCATCCATCCAGACAGGGCCAAAACAGGCCGCCGGCTATCCCAGCAAATCCTAAAAATTTTTCTTGATGTCCTACCCGTTATCTGTTATAATTTAACTATAATTTTGGGGTGTTAAAACTCACTAAGGGTCTATGTGACCCGGCAAGGAGAGAAGGGGGGTTGCTGTTATTAGTGGGATTGAAGGAATGGTGATGAAGATGTTGAAAAACCGGTTTGTTCCTTCGTTTTGTTGCCTTTTACTTTGCCTGAGCATCGCTTCCGCAGCTCCTGTAATCCTCAATGAGTATAACGCTGTATCCGGCAGCCAGTTTCTAAATGGTGGAACCTCCAGCGCAGACATAGACGGCGGCTATGCCTCTGACTCCTACTTCGGCAGGGTCGCAGGCAACGGCGGCGACTGGTTCGAAATAGTTGTCATTGAAGACCACCTCGATATGCGTAGCTGGAGATTTACCGTTTCCTATTTTGATGGTTTTACACGCAACGAGGAAGTATTAAGACTAACCAACCATAGCCTCTGGTCTAATATACGCAGCGGTACGATTATTACCATATCCGAGGATGTCCCTGATAATGTAAGTTATAATCCTGCAGCCGGCGACTGGTGGATTAATGTCCGCGCCAACGACCCGTTAGGCAGCGGAACGTATATAGAAAGGCAAAACTTCCCCGTTAACAACGATGATTGGCAGTTGATAATCGCAAATGTCGGCTTCATCCTTCAGTTTGGCCCAGCCGGAGAAGGTATTGCTCCAAACGCAGGGGTCAGCAACACGGAAATTTTCCGCCTCCAAGCTAACCCCAGCGCATCCATCACGGCTGATTCAATTTACTATAATGATGGCATAACCTTAAGCACCTTCGGTTCTGAAAACCGCTGGCCGGGCGGCAATGTGCAGGATTTCACTGCCCTACGCGCCCCAGTAGTAGGCATACCACAACCGGGGCTTTTCTTACAGACGCTCAACGGCACTGAGGTCCTGACTGTGGGTGAAACGTATCCTGTTATATGGGCAACTACTGGTTCTGTCAGTAATGTTCTAATCGAATATTCAGCTAATAATGGCTCGAACTGGACATCGATTATCACCGTGCCGAATACTGGCTCTTATGACTGGCCTGTGCCGGCGGTAAATTCGAATGACTGTCTTGTGCGCATCAGCGATGCAAACAATTTATCCATTACCGACACCAGCGACAATGAGTTCACAATACTTACCTGCCCGAGTTCTTTTGCAGGGGACTTGAACGGTGATTGCTATGTAAATCTGCTGGACCTTTCTATCCTTGCTGATGATTGGCTGAATTGCGGCAACCCCCTTGACCCCAATTGCACGCCGTAACCGGGGCGCTGTTGAGAAGACAACCTGCTGCGACAGTGCGTCCCGCTACGACCTGCCGCACCAAGTGAGCAGCACGGCGAGGCGTATGATGGCGATATTATGTTTTAACTCACCCGTCCGGCATTCTGCGGCTATGGTGCAGCGAAGTGGCGGAACATAAAATAAGCAGCACCGGCGAGGCATAAACTTGCCCAGAGAAAATCGATTTTTAACGGCTGCTTCATATATACGACCGAAAATACCGCAAATACGCTTATCGTTATAATCTCCTGCAGCACCTTTAACTGCGAAAGTGAAAAAAACTGAAAACCAATTCGATTAGCCGGCACCTGCAGACAATACTCAAAAAAGGCAACGCCCCAGCTTACCACTATCGCCAGGAGAACCGCCTTACCCTTGAGGTCTTTCAAATGACCATACCAGGCGTAGGTCATAAATATATTTGAACCAATCAAAAGAAGTATCGGCACCGCCTTAAACATAATAACTTCCTTAAATTTCTTTACCTTTTATACCGTCAAATTGCTGAACAAAAATCCCCAACAATTATTGTTTACGAACAATCTTTTCTTTGCCATTCATATAAGGCCGAAGAACTTCGGGTATCGTTACCGAGCCGTCGGCGTTCTGGTAAAGCTCGAGAATAGGTATCAGTATCCTCGGGCTCGCAATCACCGTATTATTCAATGTATGACAAAATCGTGACCCGTGACCCGTGACCCGTGACCCGGGCGACGGCTTATACCGCAGGTTCAGTCTTCTTGCCTGAAATTCATAAAATTTGCTTGCGCTGTGTGTCTCGCAGTAATTGCCTCGCGAGGGCATCCACGCCTCTATATCGAATTTCTTTGCCTGCCCCCTGCCCAAATCGCCCGTGCAGACAATAACAATCCTGTACGGCAACCCAAGCGCCTGCATAACCGCCTCGGAGTTCGCAAGAATCTCTTCGTGGAAGCTGTTGCTTTCCTCGATGCTGTTTCTACAGATAATCACCTGCTCGATTTTGTCGAACTGATGGATTCTGTAAAGGCCGTAGGTATCCTTGCCCGCCGCCCCCGCCTCACGCCGAAAGCAACTCGACAGCGCAACGTATTTCTTCGGCAGCTCTTCCGCCTTTAGTATCTCACCGCTGTGATAGGCCGTCAAAGGCACCTCCGCCGTCCCCGCAAGGTTCAAGCCATCCTGCTCCATTCGGTATGTCTGGTCTTCGTAGCCGGGGAAAAAGCCCGTCCCCATCATCACCTCGTCCTTCATAAGAAGCGGCACCGACATAGGCACATATCCTCTGCCGACCATAAAATCCATCGCAAACCGCAAAACCGCCCAGTGCAGCATCGCCCCATCGCCTTTTAGAAAATAGTTTCTTGTCCCTGCTAATTTCACACCCCGCTCGATATCTATAATGTCCAAATCCAGCCCCAACTGGACGTGGTCTTTGGGCTCAAAATCAAACTGCTTTACTTCTCCCACCCGCCTTATCTCAGCATTTTCAGTATCATCTTTACCGACAGGCACATCATCATCGGCCGGCTGAGCCACTTTCCACATAAGCTCATCAAACTCCGGCTGAAGTTTTTTGATTTGCTCCTCGTATTGCCCTTCATTATCTTTTAGTTTTGAAAGCCTGTCTAATTCCGCTTGTTTTTTTTCGCCTGACAGCTTCGGTATTGCTTTGCCGATTCGATTTTTTTCGGTAGCAATATCCTGTAATTGCTGTTTTACCGACAGAAGCTCAGAATCAATCTTAACTAATCTGTCGATGTCCGCCTCAAAGTGTTTGTCCCTGACGGCTTTTTTGAACTTCTCCGGCTCCTCTCGTATTTGTTTAATGTCAATCATATTATTCTTCGTATCTTTTAATAATCACCACATTATTCTGTCCGCCGAAGCCGAACGATTCATTCATCGCTACATCGACCTGCATCTTCCTCGGCTTATTCGGCACATAATCCAAATCAAGCGCAGGGTCAGGGTCATTCAAATTCATTGTCGGCGGAACGATATTGTCCCGTATCGCCAAAATACAGGTAATCAATTCAGCAGCGCCTGCAGCGCCGATTAAGTGCCCCATCATACTCTTTACGCTGCTGGCAGGTACGTTCTTCGCTTCTTCCTTAAAGACCGCCTTGATGGCCTTGGTTTCTATCGAGTCGTTCTCTGTAGTTCCTGTGCCGTGCGTATTGATATAATTTATGTCTTCGTAGCTGACACCGGCATCTTCCAGCGCCTGGGTCATTGCCTGTATCGGGCCTCTGCCTTCCTCGTGCATATCGGTGACCCTGAAAGCATCGCTGCTGCTGCCGTAGCCTATGACCTCCGCCAGAATTTCCACGCCTCTTTTCTTTGCGGAGCTTAAGGATTCGAGAATAACTATCGCCGCCCCTTCGCCGAGAACGAAGCCGTCTCTGCTGGCCGTAAACGGCCTTGAGGCCGTCTGGGGACTGTCATTTCTTCTCGAAAGAGCAGTTAAACGATTGAAACCGGTCACTCCCAGCGGATGTATCATCGAATGTGCCCCGCCCGCAATCATCACATCCGCATCGCCCCTGCGAATCATCATCGTCGCTTCGCCGACCGCCTGAGTGCTGGCCGCACAGGCGGTAAGACAGCTTCTTGTCGGCCCACGCGCACCGGCAAGCAGTGCTATATGGGCAGCGGGCATATTCGGCTCCTGCTCAAGCTCCCGCATCGGTTTCATCTTCCCAAACGCAACATCAGCCCACTTGCCCCAGTTCATTTCATTTTTCTCTGGATTCCATCCTTTAACCAGGCACTCAAAAAATACGTCATTGTCAACCGAGCCTTCGCCTGCACCGAGATAAATTCCTAACCTGCTGCGGTCTATCCCGTCGTTTGGTTTGTCTGTCTCGACATCAATCCTCGCCTGCCTGCACGCCTGGACTGTTGCGCCAATGGCAAAACCGCTGCCCCGATTGCTGTCTTTATGAAGTTCCGGATGTTTTATATACTTCGACGGGTCGTAATTCTTGACTTCGGCGCTGAATGTCGAGGGGAATGTTGAGGCATCGAATATGGTCGTCTTGGCCATCCCGCTTTTACCCGCCAGCATTGCCTCCCAGACCGTCTCTACGTCGTATCCCAGGGGACACACTATACCCATTCCGGTTATAACCACCCGCTCAGCCACTACAAACCTCTCGAATAATGAATGTTGAATAACGAATATTGAATATTGAAGTAAATCAATGTATTCAACTCCTTATTTCTTTTTTGAATATCTGTTTTTCTCAGCCGTCTTCACACTCGTTACAAAAATAGAAATCAATTCATTGTTCTCGTTTATCAAAATTTCCAAATCCTGCTCACGAGGTATTAATGCCTTGTGTCGAATAATTTTTAACCAAACCAATGTCTCCCGCAATTCTTTGAGGACTATTTTAATTTTATGAATAAAATCTTTTCTCGACTCTGCGCTTTGTGCTTCACCGTAATTGGGTGATGGTGATGTTCCGCAACGAACTAACTGATTAGCTATATGGTTTCCTGTCCGTGTATTCGGCAGCATTTCAACGATGTTAATAATACTTACCGCAAAATCAATCAGTCGTTTTTCAAGGTCGTATTTTCGTTTGTTCTCGTTTTCCATTAATTTTTACTTTATAATTCGATATTCATTATTCGATATTCGATATTCAATATTCAAAAATATTTCTTCAGTACCACCGCAGCGGTTTGTCCGCCATAAGTATAACTGCAGCATAAAGCGTGACGAATCTTTGCCTGTCGCGATTGCATTATGATATTAAGATTACAGCCATCGGCTTTTTTCTTACAATTTTTCGCAGCCGGTATTGTGCCTTTATTTATCGCACAGACCGCTGCGATAATATCGAGCGCTCCGCCTGCCGCTCCGGTGTTACTGAGCATGCTCTTGGTCGGCCAGACGGGAATCTCCCTTGCCGCCCTGCCGAGCGACGCCTCAATCCCCCTCGCCTCAGCCAAATCGTCAGCCGCTATCCCTGTCCCGTGCGGAATAATTAAGTCCAAATCCTCCGGCTTTATATGTGCATCCGACAGTGCTTTTTCTATTGCTATTTGAATGCCCTTGCCATCCGGTTCGAGGTTTTCGTATCTCGCATTAAGATTATTGCTGTGTCCGACCCCGACTATTTCAGCGTAAATTTTTGCGCCTCGTTTTTGGGCATTTTCAAAACTTTCTAATATTACTATACCGGCGCCTTCACCGAACACCGAGCCTTTAGCGTCGGCATCAAAAGGCCTGCAGGCAGCGGTTGGGTCGCTATTGTTTTCGCTTGTAGCCCGCATCAAAAGGCATTGACGAATCATAACTATCGGGTTCACTTTTGCCTCGGCGCCGCCGGCCAGTGCGATGTCACTACCGCCGCGGGCAATTATCTGAGCCGCTTCACCTATCGCCAAATGTGCGCCGGTCTCGGCACAGGTGATGGTATTGCTCGGCCCCTGAATGTCGTGGATAATCCCTATATGGCAGGCAAGCATATTCGGCAGATATTTCAGCAGCCACAAAGGCGTCACCTGCTCAAGCCCCTCTTTGCCCCACTTACGGATGTCAAATTTGCCGTCGGTAATACTCGCCGCTGCGGCAGGAGCCAACTCGACCAGGTCGCAGCTTATAAGACCCGCTCCCAGATTAATTGCCATGCGCTGCGGCTTTATATTGACATTTTCAGGGTCGATGCCCTTTGTCACAAGCCCGCTGTTCTTGATGGCCTCATTTGCCGCTATGACCGCCAGCTCGATATCACGGGACATCAGCTTGACCGCTTTGCGATACGTCTTCGGCACATATTCCTGTATTTTGTAATCAGGGACCTGCCCCGCTATTTTGCAGCTAAAACCTACAGGGTCAAATGCCGTTATCTTATTTATCCCGCATCGGCCGGCACAAAGCCCCTCCCACATTTCTTCAACCTTCAATCCGAGCGGGCTTATTGCTCCGAGGCCTGTTATTACAACACCAGCCGAACTCACTGCCTTGCCTCCGACAATTTGGCGTCATCAACACAGACTACCCCGTTTAGAAGCGATTTGAACGTATCGGTGAATACGAAATTTTCCTTCGGGAATTTTTTGCCGGCCAGGTTCTGGTCTATATGGCTGAACATCAAATCTATCTCGGCAATTAGTTTCTCGCCGCAGGTTATCCTGCCGCTTGTGCCGGCCGCTTCAGGAGTGATGGATTCTATCTCTGCGGTCAGTTTCAATGTATCGCCCGGCTTTACGCAGTCAAAAAAAACCGCCTTTTTGATCTTCGCAAGAATGACCTTTTCCTGGAACTTCCTTGCTTCCCCTACAAGTATCCCCGACGTCTGCGCCATTGCCTCTATCATTAAACTCTCCGGCATAACTGGATACCCGGGGAAATGGTCCTGCAAATGCTCCTCGGCAAGTGTCACATTTTTCACGGCAACGGCCTTTTTGCCGCTCTGGAACTCAACAAATTTATCTATCCAAATCCAGCGCATTTTCTGCCTGTATTAAAACTATCGGCAGGATTGCTCAAAGTCATCCTGCCGATACCATATCAAAAACAGTTCATAACATTATGCAGCGTTTAACTTACCCTCAACGTAATTTACAATTGCTCCCACGGTAAAGAGGTCGCCAAGCTTGTTAATGTCAGGATCATTCTCGAATGCCGTAATGTCGGTATGTGGCACCTTCTCTCGCAGTTCAGTCAGTCCAGCTTCGGTTAGCTTGCCGTTATTGACGAACTTAGGGTTATTCAAAAGACTCTCAGCCGGAAATAGCTCTTCCCGCGGAATCTTTATTCCGAATGCCTTCTCCAGGCGAAATACTATGTCTAAAAAATCGATGCTTTCGGCGCCCAGGTCGCCCATCAAGGTCGCATCAGCCGTAATCTCCTCTTCATCGACTCCCAGTGCATCGACCAAAACTTCCTGTACCTCGCCAATTATCTCATCCCGACTCATTCCCATTGTTCTTAGCTCCTGTTGTAACTACCCTTTCTTTATATGTTTTTAAATTTTACATCTTTGTCTATGAACTATGAACTACCGTCTATGGACTACATTAGCAGTTTCCAGCGTTGTTTCATCCCTTCAATTATCTTTGCATCAACAGCCGCCAGCGCAGAGTTCTCATCCGCAAGGTTAAAATGTCTCAGCCCAAAGCTGCCTTCTACAATCCGCTCGCCGCCCGATTCGCCATAGCCGGTAAAGCTGCTGATGTTTTCTTCAATGGTTTTGGCCGTAACCGTATATTCTACCACCGAGCCCGGCCTCAGAAAACTCTTATATTTTATATTCCGGGCCTCCTCAAGCAAGAGCATACTATGGGCAAAATTCTCGGCTTCCCGCACTAACCAGGACGCCGATTCAATCAACCCTTCCAACATAAGCACACCCGGCAGCACAGGAAACGCAGGAAAATGGTCTGCTAAATATTCTTCGGCCAGCGAAACGCTCTTGACCGTTTTTATCTGCCTGCCGCTTTCCAGCGAAACAACCTTGTCAATAAGTATAAACCGCATAATTCGTGGCTGGTGCCCCTGATTCTCGTTCCACTAACTGCCGTTTAGTTTTTTCTGAACGCTATACGCTATACGCTATACGCCGATTTTGCAATTGTTTTTCCGGCCTTTTTTGCCTTTTTTGGCCGCCTTTTATATCCAAATCCCCCGCCGGTGATTGAAATTTGAAAATTACGCACAATATTGTATAATCTACTTTATGAAAATACGAAACGCTAAAATCTCCGATGCCGAAGCCATTTATTCCCTGATTAACTCCTACGCAGAACGCGATATGATGCTGTTTCGCTCGATGGCCGACATTTACGAAAACCTGTATCGTATAGAATTATTGGTGCCGTACGGAGAAAATTATGTTTTTTAAGCGTTTAAATAAGAAATCTTTGTTCTGTTTCCGGTTTACTCTTATTACTCATTTTATGATACCTTTGATTACGTTGATTTCGTTATTATGGTCAACAGAAGAAGGTCATATCTTGAGCGATTATTTATATTGGTTCCTAATTTTTTTGTGGAATATCCATTTTTTACTTTCAAGCATATATTTCAGCAAAGCTGTATATACAAGAATTACTATTATATTAGGTTCTCTTGGTTTACTAATATGGTTAATAAACATGATTTTTATAGCAGTTATAGCTTTAACTTCACCTGTATATGAAGAAATTTATTCTTATATGTTATCTTGCATACCGGCCTCTATAATCATGGTAATACTTGGCTTCTTTTTGATAAATCGAAAATTTAGAGGAGAGGAAGGGAAGTATACTGCTTCTCGTTAAGAAATAGGAAATGAGAAATAGCATTATTCTAATTTCTTCAACATCAATTCTTTTATACATTTTTGCTGATGGCCGACGTAGCCACAACCTAACGACACAGCCACTATCTCCACAGGACGCCTTACGGCGGAGTCACCAGGACTGTGGCTTAAAAGATCCGTGCAAATCCGTGTCTGCCTTTGGCCCGGCCTCACCTACGGCGAGAGCCGAGGCGGGCGGCTCGCCAGAGGGCGGGTCAAGCCGTGGTTAATTTTCTTCGCCTGTCTCGCCGTAGCCCTTACGAAGGCAGGTTATCCTGTCTGAAAAAATCTACGTCCTCCGCGGTTAAAAAATCAATCAAATGCGCACCCCCCTCCACACCAAAAACGGCTAATTCCAAAATTTTTTATCCCTTTCTCCTATAACGACTTAGCTCAAAACCGCATCCCAAAATCCCATAATTTTCGCATAATTCGCGCAAGTCCACCGCATTAAGGGAGGGAGGTATTTTTCCGCCTCTGGCGGAGAGGATTTTTTATGGTTTTTATTTTTATGCTTGCTGTCTTCTGAGTTCTGTGGTCTGGCATCTTGTGTCTGGGGTCTTATGTCTTTCGTCCGCCTTCGGCGGCCACGGAGATTTTTTGCGCCGAAAGGAAAATTTCAATCAAAATGAATAAATTATGCGAAACGAACCCAATTTCCCAAAAAGTCAAATGTTTGTAAAATTATTATTAATAAGGAATTACAACGAAAAATGAGAAATGGACACTTGGTGAAAACGAACCCAAACAAAGCCAATTTTGTCTCGCCGAAGCCTCGGCGAAGGCGGACGAACCCAATTTATCCTGAGCGCAGTCGAAGGATTTATAGTGAGCTTGTCGAACCTATTTTATCCACCTTTTATATCTGAATCCCCCGCCGGCGATTGAAATTTGAAAATTACGCACAATAATGTATAATCTATCTTTATGAAAATACGAAACGCCAGGATTTCCGATACCGAAGCCATTTATTCCCTGATTAACTCTTATGCCGAACAGGATAAAATGCTGTTTCGGTCAATGGCCAACATCTACGAGAACCTCCAGTCTTTTATTGTCGCTGAGCTCGATGGCAAAGTGGTCGGCTGTTGCGCCCTGCAGATTATATGGTCGGACCTCGCTGAGATAAAATCGCTTGCCGTTGACGAAACAAATACCGGCGCCGGCGTTGGCACAATGCTCGTAGCCGCTGCCGTCGAGCAGGCCGGACAATTCGGCCTGCCGCAGGTCTTCGCACTTACATTATACCCCGGCTTTTTTGAAAAGTCGGGCTTTAAGGTAGTTGAAAAAGAGGCGCTGCCGATGAAGGTCTGGAGCGACTGTGCCAGGTGCCCGAAGCAGCAAAACTGCGACGAAACAGCAGTCATTAAGAAATTAAAAGCTGAAAGCTAAAAACCATAGTGTAAAACTTAAAATTAGGTAAGTTTTGAATTTTGAGTTCTGCTTTTGTGTTTTCAGCTTCTAATTTTACGCTTCTCAATATGCCAATAATTATTTCCGCAGAGCAACAATTAAATCCACTCTACTGTCAACCGGCCACTTTCGTATCCCTCACCCAAGCTACAAAAATCGATATCGGGTAACAGCGACCTATCGAAGCGGTAGTTAGGATTTGGGTGGAGTATTCCTACAGCACGTGGAGGCTTCATATAGGGAGAACAGAGTAGAACCGCTGAAATTGTTTTTCTTGCCTCATCAATAGAATGTAGTTTATTCTTTTGAGGCCTTACGAAACCCGAATTTTTTAAATTTGTTGTTTGATGAGACCCTTTTGAAGCCTCCCCAGCATCTCTAACAATATCCCAAGAAATGTAAGGTGTACCAGTCAACACCATTTCTGCAATATGCTTATCTCTAAAACAGATAAATCCGACTCCAAAATGAAGAGTGGAAATGGCAAGTAAGCAAGGTTCGTTCAAATCTTTACATTGGAATGTTTTATGGCGTACTTCTTCTAAAATTTGCTGTGTAGGTGGCTGATACCATTTAGCCGGGGAATTAATCTGTGGTTCTGCATCCAACTTTGTTTTTTTCGTTGCTGTTTTTTTTGTTATGCAGGTTACCTCAACGTAGAAATGTTTGTCATTTTTGGTGCATAAAAAATCCGGCCCACCATGGGATAAATCCTCGTAAGGTTGGACGTCAACATTGTGGTCCGACAGAAGCTCTCGAGTCATAGCTTCACAAATAGCCCCCTCAGGATTTGCTTTCAACAAATCTTCCCATTGTTTCAATCGTTGCGAACTAAAACCGTTAAGCCAGTTACGGTGCTGATTAATAACCTCCGCGTAAGTGTCTGTTAAATCAAATGACTTTTTCATCTTTGTTTTGTCTAATCAGCACACCGTGCGTGGCAACAATCGTGATGACAAAGACAGAAACAAATTCGCTGGGCTGGGCGATGTTTCAATTTGCAGGACTAACGGCTGCGGCTTATGTCATCACTTTCATTGTTTATCAAGTGGGCAGTTTCCTGACCGGATAAACAGACAGCCGGAATCTACGCTGAATATATAATTATTGCTCCAAACAACAATGTGAGCAGCGCAATAACTCGAAGAAGCAAAAACGGCTGTCTTTGCCACCATTCAATAATAGATTTCAACCTGTCAAGGCCGAGCATAAATATCAACAACCCCGATATTAAAAAAAGAATCCCGAAGGCAGCTATTACCCAGGTGATGCCGCATTCACGGGCGGCAAGCAGGAAAACAACCGCCAGGGCAAATCTTATAAGCCCGGCAAAGTACAGGCGTCTGCCTTGTTTGAAGAAATTCAGCATACTTTTCATAATATTCGGCTGTAATATGAACACAAGACCTACAATTATAAATATTATGCCTATAATCCTTACGACGATATTCATAACAATCATCTCCTAATATCTTACAATTCAGTTTTTACTGTTTTAAGACAGCAGTGTTCAATCAACAGGCTCTATCATATCAACGTCTATCTCAACACTTGTTGCCTGTCCGAGCATATCTATCTGCAGGACCAGGCGTGCAACATTTTTTGTTGTGACAACGATGCCCTGCAAATCAGCCAGAGGGCCTGCGATGACGCGACATCGGCGGCCTGCTTTGAGGTATTTGTGTGGAACCAAAGGAACGCCTGCACGGAGGGCCAGTTCGATTTGCAATAATTCGTTAAGCAATTTCTGCTGGTCATTGACTTCAATCAGATTTGCAACACGATTTGTCCGCAATACTTCAAGTCGCTGGTTTTCATTGCCACAAAAGAACAGATACCCGCTGAATAAAGGCAAAAGGGAGCGTATCGTTCTGCCCCTTTGCCGCCGGACCTTCCGGCTCATCGGAAGAAAATAGCTGATATTCCTGCTGCTGAGGTCCTGTGCGAGGGCTTTTTCATTTCTGCTTTTGGTATGAGCAACCCACCACAGGCCGTTGAAATCAAGGAGCGATGCTCCTTCAGGCCAGATAATTGACGGGTTTTCTTCCGGCTTAAGCAATTTTACCTGTCCCTAATCCACGAAATTAAGCTGTTTTTTTCGGCAATGTATTCAACCCACACTGCCAGACACAAGGTCCGATGCTCTGATTGCCGTACCTTTTTCCCATAATATCTAAACCGATGTTTGACTTTGGCCGATTAATCAAATCAAGACAGCAGTTTAGGTGTATATAGTCTGAAAGTCAATTGACTATTTTCGGTTTACGATTTATGATAGCAGCCGCAACCTGTGAATCGGGAAATAACAAAAGATAATAATTTACCGGAAATGAACAATGCGAAAATCGAAGTATTCCGCTGATAATTTCTGCGTGCTGTTTACCTGCGTCGGCAGAAGGGTGTCCCTGCTTAACAGCTTTCGCCGTGCCGGCAGAGAGCTGAAAATAAACCTTTCATTGCTCGGCACAGACACTACGGAACTGAGTTCTGCGCTGCAATTGTGCGACAAAGGTTTTCTCGTTGAGCCAATAACACATAACCGCTATATCAATCAGCTGCTGACTATCGTCAGGACCAATAAGGTGAAGTTAGTCATTCCGACCGTCGATTTGGACCTGAAGCTGCTGGCGCAAAACAAGGCAAAGTTCACAGCATTAGGCTGCTGGGTGCTCGTTTCGACACCGGAGGTAGTCGATATTTGCCAGAACAAATTCAAGACGTTCCACTTCCTGCGCAAAAAAGGGTTTGATACTCCTTTTACTATGAATGCGGCGACCGCACTTTCAAGAAAGAATCTCATGTGGCCCTGTTTTTTAAAACCCCGCGACGGCTATGCCAGCAAGGGCAATGCCGTAGTGAACAACCGCAGGGAACTGCTTGTTTTTGCGAAAAGAATACCTAACGTTATATGCCAGGAATTTATCTGGGGGACAGAATATACCTGTGACGTTTATGTAGATTTTAGTATGAAGGTTCGTTGTGTTGTGCCGAGAAAACGCATCGAGGTAAGAACCGGCGAGGTAAGCAAGGGACAGATTGTAAAGCACCCTCACATTATGAAAGAGGCCGCAAGATTAACCGAGATGCTCGGCGCCGGGCCCGGCGTTATAACTTTGCAATTGTTCCTGACAAACGACGGTAAAATAAAGTTCATCGAGATAAATCCGCGATTCGGAGGCGGCGTGCCATTGTCAATCAAAGGTGGTGCAAACTTTCCAAAGTGGATACTGCAGGAACTGCTCGGGAGAAAAACCAAAATACGCTTCGACGGATTCAAAGACAAGTTGGTTATGCTTCGCTACGACAGCGAAGTCTGGCTGGAAGACCCTAATCAGGAGAGGTGAGAAATGATATTTGATAATATAATCGGGCCACACAGGCCAGTGACGTGGGTATTTGAGTTCTGGCCCATATTGTTCAGCTCTTTTGCCTGTTCGCTTGCAGCGACTTTATTATGCAAGAAAATTGCCATCAGGTTCGGGATAGTTGACAAGCCGGACGCGCTGGTTAAAACACACAGAGAACCGATAGCATACCTCGGCGGTATAGGTATGCTTGTCGGCCTGACAGTGGGCATATTGGCCGGCATCGGTCTTTTAAGGAATGAAGAGTCTTTTGCCACGGCGGTGAAATGGCTGATTGGAATCCTGTGCGGGGGAGCGGTGGCATGCGCTGTTGGGCTTGCCGACGACATCTTTGACCTAAAGCCGTCAAGAAAAATTTGCGGGCAGGTGACCGCGGCGGCGGCTTTGTTGTTAGTTGGTATCGTGCCGAATCTGCATTCTATTACAGATTTTTTTGGCTGGCCGCTGCCGAATAATCTTGAAACAATCCTTCAGACTGCAATTGTGATACTTTTCGTACTTGGCGCGACGAACTCGCTAAATCTGCTTGACGGGCTCGATGGTCTGTGTGCAGGAGTGACGGCAATCATTACCGTTGCCATGCTGCTTGTTGCGGTACATCTGGCGACCTGGGGGGCAAGTAAGGCCGGCGACCCTGTGCGGATTATAATATGTCTCGGACTTGTGGGATGTGTCTGCGGCTTTTTGCCCTTTAACCGTTACCCAGCCAAGATATTTATGGGCGATGCCGGCAGCATGCTGCTGGGTTTTGTGATGGCGGCACTGATGATTCTGTTAGCCGAGGGAATTTCCCGATGGTGGATAGCTTCCATCGTTGTCTTCGGCCTGCCTATTCTTGATACTGCTGTTGCGCTGGTGAGGAGATTAATTAATCACAGGCCGCTGTTCGTTTCAGACCGCGGACATATTTACGACCAGATGATAGACAGGGGAATTCCTTTGAAAAAGACCGTTGTAATCTGTTATGCGATAGCAGGCATTTACGCGATAATCGGCCTGGTAATGAGCCAGATAAGAACAAGATACGCTGCGGTCGTGTACGTTTTTGTTTTTGTGATTTCGGGTTTGGTAGTCTGGAAAAAAGGATACCTGAAGATGGAAGGCCTGCGGGGAGCCATTCATAAAAAGAGCTGACCGGTTCTGTGTTAATTTATCACCTTCCAAAGCACACCGATTTGTTTGAATTTATATTGTTCCAATAGAAACTGCGGACAATACCCCGGTACCGGCGACACTACATATACGGCCGAGTTTTCCATTAACTGTTCAATAGTGTCCTCGGTAAAAACCGGTGCGTCTTTACCATTATCATACTCTGATACTATTCTAACGTCCGTGCGTTTATTATTGACCTGCTGCACATATAAAATGGAATGAACGGTAGTGCTGTCAGCATATATAATTGCATTCTTTTCGACTATATCCAGAGCTTCGCTGGCAAATCTCTCGGCTCCCCTGTAGCCTGTTTTCCAGGGCTGGAGGAAATAGATATATTCATCGCGATAGGGTCTCTGCCTTCTCTGGCCGAGTGGTTTGTAGAATTTTCCTGCCACGGCTGGAGTAGCGAAGTAAGTAAGTATCGGCAGCAGGGCAAATGCCAGCATTACAAATATCATCGCCCTGTGTTCACATTGTCTGAGGACAACGTCTGCACCCAACCCGATAAGCACTGCCGCCAAACAATAGAACGGCAGGAAGAATACGTATCTGTCCGGAACGGTGTATCGGAAAGCAAACAGAAAATACAATGCCAGCATTGCAAAGATAATATAGGCAAAGCTTCTGTTTGGAGCTGTTTTCCGCAGCGCCGCCAGTCCTACAAAGAAAAGCGCCAGGTTGGGGGTTGGAAAATTAAGCAGGATGAATATTATGTTTTCCAGGACTATTTTCAGTGAAATAGACAGATTAAGAACCCCTCCCTGCCACGTATTTCCGAATACCGCCGAGGCCAATGTCGCCTGCACATTACCTGAAAGGATGATATTTTTTATTATCAGATATTCATACGGTGCCGCACCGATTACCCACAATAATATAATAATAGCAAAGTGCTTCAGACCAATTTGTCTGCGAACCAGTAAAAGAAGAATAAATACGGCATAGCAAGTAAAACTAATTACCCCCCACATATGGTTGGCGATTGACAGGCCATTAAAAAGTCCTAATAGATACAGGTAACCGGTGTTTTTCGTGCGTATATATTGCAGCAACATTATCAGCTCACCGAGCATTTGTGCTGCGTATAAGGTGTAAACCTCAGCGATTACGGCATGCTGCCAAAAAGTCCAAGAAACAGCGAGGGTAATTGCGGCTATTATGGCCGGCAGATTCCTGCCGAGCCAAAGGCGCAAAAGCAAAAAAAGATTCGCAACTGCTATTGCCGCAGCAACAGCGGAGATTAAGTTTACCCTGTATGCGAACTGGCCTATCGGTATGTATTTAACGACAATGCCTATCAGGATATACAGCGGATGTGCAAGGGCAAGACCAAGATTTCCCTGAATATCGTTGTGCCAGACTCGATAAATATACAGTCCGCTATCCTGCCACAGAATAGTCGGCGCACAGGTAAGAACGTAAAGAACGCCGGCCATACCCATTACAACGAGGTAATGGAGAAGCGTGCTGCGATATAAAACAGCATTGTTTAGTTTATATGTCACTTGTATATTAGAAGAAAAAACAGGCCAGTAAACCCCGTTAGAGAAGCTCTCTAACGGTTTGCTGTGCCGATGGTGGCTTTATACCACCGTCGGCCTTAAGCAGAGAAGACCACCGATTAAAATCGGCGGCTTTCTCTAACGGGGTAAACCTTGACTAATTTTCAAATTTTGCCTATATTAGTGTTTACAACTGAAAAAAGCAATTTTATCCAGAGATTATTATGACAGAAAAAAGCCTCAGCGACCGAGATGGGCCAATCCAGCAGGAATCCCATAACAGCGCACCACCCCGTGGGAAAAAACATCATCGAGCATTATGGATGCTCTTTCTTGTATTCTTCGCCTTTGTAGCAATTACATTTTTGACTAAACATAGAGATACAATTAATTGGATTGAAGATTATGAAGCAGGTATCAAACTGGCAAAACAGCAAAATAAACCTGTTTTACTTGCCTTTTACAATAAAAACATCAGCTTTTGCTGGGCGATGGACCAGCACGTTTATAACAATCCCGAAGTTATAAAATATGCTGAGGCCAAATTCATTCCCATTCTGATTGACGTTGATAAACAACCTGAAATCGTTAAACAATATAATATCGACTATTATCCCACCCATTACGTCGGATATCCTGACAGTAATGAGATCGAGCTTTCTGAACCTATGGTTGGCTGTGTCCCTGACCCCCGCTTATTTATCGAAAGAATCGACCATTTACTCAATACAATAAAGCGGTCTAATAAATAACCCTTTTTGTTCTGCTACCTTGAGCTTTGATGTATAATAAGCCGAACCAGTTTGAATACCGCCGCAAAAAAACCTGCTAACAAAACAAACCAAAAGCACAACAAAGGAATCCAAAATTCTCTTGAATATGGGATGCACCTCGCCTTAAAGGGGAAGAAATTGATATGATACGCTTTTTCTACATCCTCTTTGGTAAAATTGCGCTTCATTATAAGAGGTTCTTCCTGCACTACCTCAACCGAACTGAAATTCCGATGGCCGGTCAGATGTGCCCATATATTAGAAAACCGCCTAACCAGATGTGATTGAGACCAGTCCCAAACATAGTCATCAGGAATAATGCTGTGATTGGGATTCTGGAAAAACTCAAGGTCGAATTTGTAAACCACCGATGCCAGTTGTATAGCACAACTTATTGATACAAGCAGAATCACCAAAATTTTTACGATGGATTTCATCGGTTTACTAAACAACTGTGCCAGCGGCAGAACTAAAAATGCCAAAACCGGGACCTCATATCTGATTGACCAGGCATAATCGCCCGCCCATGTGGTATGAAAACTATGAAATATAAAACTGCTCAGTACCGCAAGAAATGCTGCCAAACTTACTACTTTATGGCGTTTATAAAAGCCATAGAAGCATATCGGAACCAGCAATAAAACGGGGTTGTACAAAAATATGCTTTTGCCCGGGCTGAACAGCTTTGCCGCCAGAGTCGGCAAAGGTCGGCTCTCAAATATGTTATGTCCGCCAAGAGCGGTAGAAGCACACAGACCATAACCACTTTCCAAAACGCTGCCAAACCTGATATAGTTATACCAACCGAGGAACACAATGATTCCGCCTACTCCACAGACACCGGCTAATAACCACTTGCCAATTTTCTCAGCCGGCGATTTTTCGCCATCACCAAGCATCTCCTCGCCGGCAGCTACCAGATAAACAGGCAAAATCTCCAACATAGAGCCGATCCTGAAAAGAAGGCAAAGACCCAGCGATAAACACAAAAGCCACGCATATAAAAAGCGCCTTTCTCGTAAATTTTTGACTAAGAAGAGCATAGCAAGCAATAATAAGGCACCTACCTGTGTTTGTTCGTATGTGACTACCGAATAATGAAAATACATTGTGGCAAAAGCAAATATTGCCGCAACAGAAACCGAGACCCTTTCGCTATAGCTCAGCAAAATTAACAGACGATACATCAGCCATACAGATAAGGCGCCAACAAAAGGGAAAAGCAATAATGACGCCAAAAATTGCGCAAATAAATCTGCTGTTTTGGGACTAACAGGCGTCAACTTTTCCAAAAGCAAAGCCAGCGATGCAAAAGGCAGCATACATATCGACTGGCCAATGCCCCAAAAAGAATAACGTCTGCCATCGATACCGACGGCATAATTGCGGGTATCCAGCGTATCTTCGATAGATACCGTCCTGCTTCGAACTATTTGTCGTGCAACCGACCAGCGGACCTCAGAGTCACTCGGTATATTGCCGGGACTGGCAAGATTGTATAACAGAAACGACGATATAAATAACAAGGCACCACTTGTTAATCTGTGTCTGTTTGCCTCGTTTTTATCAATCATTTTCTGTCCATTCCCGCACACATTAGTCGAAATAGTCTTTTCTTTTCAGTCTTGTGTTCTGCCGATTTACTAAATTGTCACTGTTAAGTATTCGGTATCGGCGGCGAATCTCATTGACCCTTCGTAGGCAGCGGGCACAAGTATGCAATCGCCTGCCTTGAATTCAACCGAAATTCCATCAGTCCCGAGTATAGTCCCAAAGCCGGTTAGGACAATTAAAACCTGCATCTCGCCGGCGGAAACACGCGATTCAGAACATTTGTCTTGCTGTCCTTTATATATTTTGAAGTATTCACAGTCAACCAGTCGGCCTGTTGTTGTGACGGGCAGGTCGGCGGAGGCATCGAAGTGAATGCTTTCCAGAGCTTGTTCGATATGCAAAGGTCTCGGTCTGCCGGCATCGTCAACCCTGTTAAAATCGAAAACACGGTAGGTGGTATCCGAAGGGGTTTGAATCTCCGCCAATAAAAGGCCCTGCCCAATGCTGTGGGCGGTACCGGCAGGTATGAAGTGGCACTGGCCGGCTTCGACAGGAATTTCAACAAGCAGTTCTGCGGCAGTGCCTGTCTTAATCGCTTCGGCAAACTGCTTTTTTGTTACCGCTTTTTTCAGCCCTTTGTATATTACCGCATTTTCTTCGGCAGCTATGACATACCAGCATTCGGTTTTGGGCTGTCCCCCGCCCAATCGACGACAGGTTTGCTCATCCGGATGGACCTGCACGCTGAGAATATCTTCGGCATTAATGAATTTGATTAACAACGGGAAAGGCGGGGAAAAGTTTTTATCGCCGGTTATTTCTTTCGGATATTTTTGGATTACCGAGCCGAGGGTTTGGCCGGCCAATGTGCCATTTGAGATTATGGATTTGTCGTCAGGCAAATCGGCCAATTCCCAGCTTTCGCCGATTTTTTCATTTGGGGGGAGGTCTTTATTGAAAAACTTCTGGAGTTTCCGGCCGCCCCATATTCGCTTTTTGTAGATTGGCTCGAATTTTAATGGATACAAGTTCACGCAGGAGTTTTGAGTTTTAAGTTTTTAGTTTTGAGTCTTTACCAGCGTTTTTTCCACCACAAAAATCCCACAATAAGACTCGATAATGCCGCCAAACCACTAATAATCCAGAAAGAGGCGGGCTCATTATGAGCAAGCGGTATTTTGACGTTCATCGAGAAGATACTTACAACCAGCGTCGGCAGCATAATTACGATTGTCAAAATCGTCAGCATTTTAATGCGGATGTTCAGGTTGTTTGCAATAATGGATGCCCTTGCGTCCATCAGACTGGCAAGCACCTGCGAATATATGTTGGCCTGCTCACGGCACTGGTTGTTCTCAATGGTAAGGTCATCGAGGAATTCGAGGTTTTCGGTGCCAAAACCTAACTTGGCGGCATTGTTTTTAAGCCGTTCTATAAGGACGGCATTCGAATTCGTGGCGTTGATGTAATAAACCAGACTCTTTTCCAGAGTAAAGAGGTTCAGCAAATATTTGTTTTCTGTTGAGGTGCTTAACAACTGCTCTATCGAGCTGGAAAGCATATTTATCGCCTTTAAGTGTTCGAGGAAGTGAAAAACGGAACGGTGAATGAGTTTAAGCACAATATCCTGCAGGGACTGAACCTTCATAAAAAGCTTTCCGTCGAACAGCGGCGCCTCGTCTGTGGTCACGATTATGAGTTTATCCTTGAACATAAAGACGCCGGTAGAAGCTACTTTGAACAGGAAGTTATCTTCGGCGGCATAGTGCCGTGGTCGTTTAAAAATCATTGCGACATGCTCGGGCTCGAACTCAAGGCGTGACAGCTCATCGGGGTCAAGCGAGGAATTTAGGGTATGTTCGTCAATTTTATGCTGCTCGATAAGCCGCTTTTTTTCTTCGTCGGCAGGAGCAGTATAGATGTAAACCGACGGCTCTGCCTTGCTGTCTTCCTGCAGCTTGGCATCGCTGGATATATACATTTGTCTTAACATCTGTTGACCCTGAAAACCGGCTCAAAAAGAAATTCCAACATTCCGTTAATCACAACGGATTAACTGTATCCGCCCAGAGCGTGTAAGTCAAGCGTGGCGGCGGATTTTCTGTGTCATTTTTGCTGAACCGGCGAATTTGACGACTACCTGTCCGGACTGCACCTCGGACAGAGACCTTCGAACTGCGTGCGCTGGTGCTGGATAACAAAACCTTTATGCGCGGGGCTTTTTATAACAGGAAGCATCATCTCTGTAAAACAGTGTGTGTCACCGCAGTTTGTACAGGTAAAGTGCGGGTGGCATTGACTTTCGGTGCAATTATAGGCAAGCTCGAAATGCCAGGTCCTGTTCTGCAAGAATGCCTTATGAACAAGGCCGGCACCAATAAAGCTTTCGAGGGTTCTGTATATCGTTGCCTTGTCGGGGCAGCCGATGCTGATTCTTTTTGCGACTTGCCGGCGGGTGAGCGGCGTAGCGGCGGCGAGCAGTGCGCCCAGGACGGCGATTCTGGGTTTTGTCCTGCGAAGGTTTGCGGAAATGAGGAGTCTGTCAATCTTTTTGATAAGGCCTGCCTTCACTGGTTCTCCTGTGCGGGTATATGCGGGTGACTGTGTCTGCCGTGGGCGGGGCAGGAAACGGTTATTTTGATATCGGATTTGACAAACAGCAGCGGGAAAACTATATCACTGAAACAGCAGGGTAACCAGACTGACAGGAAAAGGATAACGAAGAAACTTAAGATTGCGGCCATCGAGGTACTGTTGCCAAAAGTCATAAGCAGATATGCCGAGGATGCCCAGGTGCTGATAAGAATGTGGAGAGAATGAGGGACTTTTGTTCGCGGCAGGAACCATGCGATAAGGATGCCGAGGACGGCGGCCGGATTTACGAGATACCATTCTTCGATAAAACCAAAATGCATACGTCTGCTATGTTCAGGATATTGAGTTCGGCCGCTCAATTTGTGGTCGTCTGCTGTGAAACCTTCGCTATCGGAATGGCCGTGAATCTGAGCCTCGGTTGGTATATCAAGGCCGAAAAGTTCCGCCCCGATGTGAGGCATTATAATGTCGCTGACCGTAGCAGTTCCAATCGAGCCGATATAGGCAACGATGAAAATTAGCAGAATTTTTCTTTTTGCTATATGAAGCTCGAACATAGAAGCCGTGACCATAGCACTTATGACAACGTGCAGAGGATGAAAGAAGGCAAAGAGCAGATGAGTATTTTTTTCAGGGCTATTTCTGAAAAGAAGCATAAAAGTGATGCCAAGGAAAGCGCCAAGAAGTGTAAATGGTGCGTGACCTTTAAGTTCGGCCAGAATGTGCAATCCCTTATCTTTGAAACCCATAACGGAGACCTTTAAAAAGATTATAGCATTATATATAAATGCAACTAAGTTGCAAATAGTTTTTAAGTTTTTTCGGTCTTTGTCAATAGCAAAGTCGCTCCTGCGGGGAAAAGCCATTGCAGATTCCGGCTCAAGCGGGTAAATTAGATATCCTGCTCTGCCGGCAACAAGGAATTAGAAACTTTCACTGTCATAAGCGAGACGAAATATGGAAGGAAAATTTCGCTGGGGCATAATCGGCACAGGCGCTATTGCAAAGAAGTTCGCCAAGGCATTGCAGATTCTGCCCGAAGCCGACCTTGCAGCAGTAGGTTCACGTGCCGCCGATACCGCCAAAAGGTTTGCCAAGGCGTTCAATATTCCGCATCAGCACGATAGTTACGACAAACTCGCGAACGACCCCGATGTCGATGTCGTATATATTGCTACGCCGCATCCGTTTCATAAGGAGAATACAGTACTTTGCCTGAAAGCCGGCAAAGCGGTTTTGTGCGAAAAGCCATTCGCTGTGAATGCAAGTCAGGCACGGGAGATGATTACCGCAGCCGGAGAAGGAAAACTGTTTCTAATGGAAGCAATGTGGACCCGCTTTTTGCCGATTTTCGTGAAAGTTCGTGAGTGGCTTGCGAAAAAAATAATCGGCGATGTCCAACTTTTGCAGGCCGACTTCGGCTTCAGAGGCGACAGGAACCCAAAAGGCCGGCTGCTGAACCCGGAACTTGCCGGCGGGGCACTTCTCGATGTCGGCGTCTATACGGTATCGCTTGCCTCAATGGTGTTCGGCCGGCCGCCGGTGCGAATCACCAGTAAGGCACATCTTGGTTCAACAGGCGTCGATGAGCAATCAGAGATGCTCTTTGGCTATGAGAACGGCCGGTCGGCAGAGCTTTCCTGCGCAATCAGAACTCAAACTCCACAGCAGGCGGTTATTGTCGGAACTGAAGGGGTTATTAAAATTCATTCGCCGTTCTGGTCTGCCACAACTGCAACGATTTCGATGGAAGGTAAAGAGGACAAGACCATCAAAATACCGTTTGAGTGCAACGGATTCGAATACCAGGTCAGAGAAGTAATGCAATGCTTACAGACGGGAAAGCTTGAAAGTGATATTATGACCCTCGATGAAAGTCTCTCAATTGTCAAAACTATGGACGAAATCCGGGCACAGTGGGGACTGAAATACCCTATTGAATAGAACAGGCAAAACCAGATGAAGATTATAGATACAACAGCAGATATCGAAAAAGTCAAACCCGGCTGCGTATTAACCATAGGCAACTTTGACGGCGTTCATATCGGTCATCAGGAAATCCTGACCGCCACTAAAAAAATTGCAGCGCAAAGGAAAGCCGAGTTGACAGTAGTGACGTTCGAGCCGCATCCTGTTGCGATTTTACATCCGGAAAGAGCGCCCGGAGTACTGACGCCGTTGGGGCTTAAAGAACACCTGCTGGCAAAATACAGCATCGACCGCCTGATTGTGCTGAAAGACAGCGCCGAACTGCTGAATCTTTCGCCTGCGGATTTTGTGGACCGGTTCCTCGCTGGAACAATCAAGCCGGAGGTAGTAGTTGAGGGTGAAAGCTTCAATTTTGGCTGTGGTCGGACAGGAACGGTCCATACATTATATAATCTCGGCAGGCAAAAGGGTTTTGAGGTCGTCATAATCGAGACTAAAGAGGTGAAACTTTCAATTGGTCAATCGGTCAAGGTCTCAAGCACAATGATTCGCAATCTGCTCGAAAGCGGCAAGGCGGCTGATGCCGCCATCGCACTAACGCGGCCATATCGGCTGATTGGGCGGGTGGTGCCGGGTCGCGGGAAAGGAAAACATCTCGGCTTTCCAACTGCAAATTTAGCACCGGCCCGGCAGATTATCCCCGCCGAAGGCGTCTATGCAGGTTTCACAGGTATCGGCAATACCGAAGAACAAGTCTGCTCATCAGAAGAAAAAATTCCTGCCGCTTTTAGTATCGGCCGGTCATCCACCTGCAGCAGCGATAACCATTTGCTTATAGAGGCACATTTGCTTATAAATAACGTAGGTGATTTAAGCGGCAACTGGATGGCGATGGATTTTATAGAGCGAATGCGGGAACAGATAAAATTTGAAACAGAATCGCAGCTTGCCGAGCAAATCACAAAGGACTGCCAGAAAGCACAGCAAATTTTACGTAATGTGGTTATGAACCCTTAGGTAACAGGTGATACGAGATGTTCGGTTATGAATTAGCGGTTATTGCGATTATGTTATTTTTTAACGCTGTTTTCGCGGCCTACGAAATGGCTCTTGCCTCTATATCCCGTGCAAGACTTGCGATTTTACTTGGCGAGAAGAAAAAAGGGGCCGCTGAAGCATCCTTTATGAAGGACAAAGTGGAAGCAAGTTTGGCCACTATCCAGATAGGCATAACGGTGGTCGGGGCTGTTGCCGCTGCGACAGGCGGAGCCGGCGTGGAGGAAACTTTTGTTCCTTATCTTTGCGAGAAATTGGGCACTTCCGAAACTCTTTCCGGCATACTGGCAATAATACTGCTGATAATACCGCTCACATTTGTCATTATAGTCTTTGGCGAGCTTGTCCCTAAAATGATAGCTCTGAACAATAAGGAGAGGATAGTGCTGAGACTTTCGCCTGTTATGAAGGTCTTTTCGGAAGTTATCCATCCTATTGTTTCAGTAATAGAAATTACGGTTAAGAAGGTGGTGAATTTGCTGACACGGTGGGGCCGTGGCGAGCCAACTATTCGAGCGCAGTGGCTCCATGAGTTAAGAGCAGCCGTTTCACTTGCCAGGACAGCCAAGCTTATGGGCGAGAGGGAAGAAAAGATAGTTTTATCCGCCGCTCATTTATCAAGCCATCTGGTTCGCGACATTATGATGCCGGCGCAGGATATATCGATGATTTACTTAAAGAGCAGTCTTGCAGAAGCCCTTACCAAGGCACACCTTGATATGCACACCCGGTTCCCTATCTGTGCGGTCCCGGATGACCCGCAGAGCATCGAAGGGTACATCAATTTCAAGGATATTGTGGCGGCAATGAGGGTAAATCCATCCGACCCAACTATCAGGGGGATAGCAAGGCCCATAAAGAAAGTCAATGAGGATATGCCCTTATCGCAGCTTCTCGAAGTGATGATGCGTGAAAGAAATCATATAGTGCTTGTCACATCCAGCGAGGGGATTGTTTTAGGTATGGTGACACTGGAAGATATTATCGAGGAGCTTGTGGGTGAGATTGAAGATGAGTTCGACCGATTACCCTCGCACATTCATCCTTATGGTTCATCTTCCTGGATTATGGGAGGCGGTGTCTCGATGACTGCGGTCGCTTCTGCCGCCGGATTTGACTGGTGGGACAAGTTCAGCGACGGGAGGGTCCCCACTCTTGCTGAATGGTGTGCGCAAAAAGCAGGACAGCCCCTCAAGGGCGGTGAAGTCATAGAAAGCGATGGCCTCAGAGTTGTGCCCAGGAAATTCCGCAGAAAAAAAGTCTCAGAAGCTATGGTGACTGTCCCTGGGCGTTAACTAAGGACTGCGAAGATATAAAACGACTTTTAGTTAGACAGAATTAACTGACTGTCATCGTAAAAAATTCGCACGGGAGTTTATTATGTCGAAGAAGGTATTAGCTGCAATCGCAGACGGCACTGAAGAGCTCGAGGCCGTCACAATCATCGACGTTTTAAGAAGGGCAAAAGCCGACGTCACGGTCGCCTCGGTCGGCGCAAAGCAGGTGACTGCCAGCAGAGGGGTAAGATTGGTAGCTGATATACTTATCGCAGACTGTGCCAAACAGGTTTATGATTTAATTGTTCTTCCCGGCGGTATGCCGGGAGCGGAACATTTAAGAGACAGTAAGGTATTGATTGAACTGCTGAAAGCACAGGCGAAATCCGGCAGATATTATGCAGCAATCTGTGCATCACCGGCAGTTGTGCTAAATCATCACGGCCTTTTGGACAACAAGAAGGCGACCTGTTATCCATCGATGCTCTCACAGATAAGTGACACCGGCGAAGGGAAAGTCATTGTTGACGGCAACTGCATTACCAGCCAGGGGCCGGGAACGGCGATGGAGTTTGCATTAAAATTAGTTGAGATATTGTTCGGCAAAGAAAAATCAAAAGAAGTTGCCAAAGCCATGCTGGTTGACTAATTTGTTGAAGTGGATACCCGAAGGTATATAATTCGATATATGAATGAGAAAGATGCGAGCCACAAGGCGCGAGAGGTTTTTGAAAAAATAATGTATGGATAAGATTGATTATCGTGCAGCGGTTAAATTGATTGAAAAATCAGGCAGTATTTTGGTGACAACGCATATACTGCCGGACGGTGATGCCTGCGGGTCACTTGTCGCAATCTGTGATACATTGGCTTCGATTGGTAAAAAGACCGAGGTGGTATTGCCGTCTGATCTGCCGGAGTGGTATGAATTTCTGTTTGCCAGGAAACCTGCGATACTCGAAAAGGATGTGACTGTCGAACAATTGAAGCAGGGGCTGTTTTTCCAGCCGGATTTGATTGTCCTCATTGACGTCAACAGTAATAACCAGTTGTCAAAATTTTCAGAATACCTGAAGCAGAACGATAAACCGGTCCTTGTAATTGACCACCACGTGACGAACGATGGATTGGGAGATGTAGAGGTGATAGATACCGGCGCTGCCGCCACGGGTCTTATCGTTTTTGATTTGCTAAGATACGCCGATTGGCCTATAACGGATAAAATCGCACAGTCGCTGTTTATTGCTATAGCTACTGATACGGGCTGGTTTCGTTTCACCAATACAGACAGCAGAACTTACAGAGTCTGCGCCGATTTAGCCGAAGCCGGCGCCAATACCTCTGCTTTATATGGCAAGGTATATCAGAATTTTTCACAGCAGCGATTTAACCTGATGACAAAGATGCTCAACAGGCTCGAATTACATTTCGACGGACGTTTCGCCATACAATACCTGCTCCAGCAGGACTTCGAGCAAACCGGAGCATCGCTGAAAGACACAGAAAACCTGGTGAACGAATGTCAGCGAATAGGCACGGTTGAAGCAGCGGCTTTGTTAGTAGAGTTAAAGGACGGTCGGGTAAAATGCTCCCTGCGAAGCAAAGGCACAATCGATGTTCGCAAGGCAGCGACCAAATTCGGCGGGGGAGGGCACGATATGGCTGCCGGCGTACATCTGCCCGGGCCTGTAGAAAAAGCAAAAGGGCTTATCTTAACTGAAATGGCAGAACAGTTTAGGCGGCTGGAATAAGCAATTTTCCCTGTTTTCTGCACTGCTGTCAGCCGGCCCCTGCCTTTTATCGGAAAATCCTGCATATCAATCTATATTAATTATGCGTCCATCTTTTGTGGGGAAATCTTTATGTGTATCTTATTTTGGGGCTGGTTTTAGAACAAAAACCTCGATTTTCAGTATAAATATGTAAAGAACGAGGGATGTAAAAAAAACATTCAAAAAAATAAAAAAAACTTGACTATATGTCGATATCATAATAGACTGTAATAAAATGTGTGCTGAAATTAGCTCACAGGAAAAGGATTTGGTTAGGGTTTTGATGAAAGTATTGATAGCTTTTATCTTTTGGCATTAAACTGTCAACAGAGAAATTCGGTATCTGTAAAGAACCGCTGACAGTTTAACAGCGGTTTTTTTGTTGCTCTTTTTTAAGTTTATAGTTATAAACAACGACCAAAGCTGATTCAGGCGGCAATAGTTAGCTGACGATTATGTTTATTATGCGGGCTCGTAGCTCAGTTGGTTAGAGCGCACGCCTGATAAGCGTGAGGTCGGTAGTCCGAATCTACCCGGGCCCAGTGTTTAGTTTTGAGTTATGAGTGTTTAGTTTTGAGTTAAATGGACAACTCAAAACTAAGAACTTAAAACTAATAACTCTTGAGCTCGGGGACGTAGCTCAACTGGGAGAGCGCCGGCTTTGCAAGCCGGAGGTTGTCGGTTCGACCCCGATCGTCTCCATTTTTCCTGCTGTGATTAGCAGAAAAAATGCCCTGAGCGTAGTCGAAGGGCATTAAAAGTTGTTCTTTTACAAGTTAATATGCAGATGCGGGATATATCTCAATTTTATCTCAATTTAGATATGAGCGCTTACTTAGGCAAGTTGGCCAATCTTTTCAATCAAAGATTGATATGGTCAAGTTACTAAGGGTGTATGGGGGATGTCTAGGTGTCGAGAGGCGAAGAAGGACGTGGCTGGCTGCGATAAGCCCGGGGCAGGTGTCGAGCAACCGTTAATCCCGGGATCTCCGAATGGGGCAACCCGGCATCACTGGGCAACCAGATGGTGCCATCCATGGCTGAATGTATAGGCCATGCGAAGCGAACGCAGGGAACTGAAACATCTTAGTACCTGCAGGAAAGGAAATCAACCGAGACTCCGTTAGTAGCGGCGAGCGAAAGCGGAACAGCCCAAACCCCGCATCTATTTTGGAAATTCGAAATTCTAATATCGAAATCCGAAGCAAATCCAAAATCCGGATTTTCAAAATTCAAAACGTCCTGTTTAACAGACAGGGATTTAGTTATGAATTTCGGATTTTTGTTATTTGAAATTGTTTCGTATTGTGTGATTAGGATTTATGATTTTCAAAATAGGTGCGGGGTGTTGCGGGCGCCGGTAAACAGTTACAAAGGCATCGCAAGCAGAACGGTCTGGAAAGTCCGACCATAGAAGGTGAAAGTCCTGTATGCGAAAGCGAGAGCCCTGTGTTACTGCCGGCGTACCAGAGTAGCACGGAGCTCGTGGAACTCTGTGCGAAGCTGGGGGGACCACCCTCCAAGGCTAAGTACTCCTCGACGACCGATAGTGAAAAGTAAAGCGATTGAACGATGAAAAGTACCCCTATTAGGGGAGTTAAAAGTACCTGAAACCATACACCTATAAGCTGTAGAAGCCCTATGGCCTGTCTTCGGACAGGCAACGGGTGACTACGTACCTTTTGCATAATGGACCGGCGAGTTACCGTCTGTGGCAAGGTTAAACCCTTCAGGGGTGGAGCCGTAGCGAAAGCGAGTCTTAACAGGGCGAATTAGTCGCAGGTGGTAGACGCGAAACCAGGTGATCTACCCATGGCCAGGTTGAAAGGGATGTAAAAATTCCTGGAGGACCGAACCCGTTAACGTTGAAAAGTTATGGGATGAGCTGTGGGGAGGAGTGAAAGTCTAATCAAACCTGGAGATATCTCGTTCTCTCCGAAATAGCTTTTGGGCTAGCCTCGAGACACTACTTTACGGGGGTAGAGCTACTGAATGGGGATAGGGAGCCACCAGCTTACCTACTCCAACCAAACTCCGAATACCGTGAAGACTATCTCGGGAGTCAGACTGTGGGGGATAACCTTCATGGTCAAAAGGGGAACAACCCAGACCGCCAGCTAAGGTCCCGAAGTTTTGCTAAGTTCATAAGGAAGTTGAATTGCTGAGACAGCCAGGATGTTGGCTTAGAGGCAGCCACCATTTAAAAAGTGCGTAATAGCTTACTGGTCGAGCAATTTGGCGCCGATAATGAACGGGAATAAGCAAAACACCGAAGCTGCGGGTCCTCGAATAAGTTCGCTTATTCGGGGGCGGTAGGAGAGCGTTGCTGCCAGCGTCGAAGCCGTACGGAAACGAGCGGTGGAGCGGCAGCAAGTGATTATGCCGGCATGAGTAACGATAAAACAGGTGAGAATCCTGTTCGCCGAAAGCCTAAGGTTTCCTGGGGAAGGTAAATCCGCCCAGGGTTAGTCGGACCCT
>Ga0315289_10000337_pt1 | contig 73684 bp, 54 predicted proteins | sample YL17G11_40_MG_FD_203452 | JGI IMG/M metagenome (GOLD analysis project Ga0315289, IMG submission 203452) | Sediment microbial communities from Yellowstone Lake, YNP, Wyoming, USA - YL17G11_40 | ecosystem: Environmental > Aquatic > Freshwater > Lake > Sediment | place: USA: Wyoming | collected...
TCATAACTGCGGACAGCGTCTGCATGAGCTTGCTGAGAAGCGTTGTCAATGTCTCTTGCCCTTAGCTCAGTAGACGCTTGCTGCGGTGCCTGAGGTTGATAAACGGGTTCTTGCCACTTAGTAGGCATAGCGGCGACGGTTTGTGTCTCAGTTTCCATCGGCACCGGTGCTGGTGGCGGCATTGTTGTGGACGCCATCATTGTGCCAGGCGTAGTAGTAGCAGCACCAGGCATTGGCACTGCTGGCTCAGTCATAAGCTTAGCTGGGGTTGCATGTGCATTCGCAGCTAGGCTGGCAGCATTGGCAGCAGCCATAACTAGACCAGCAGCATTACTTGGTGCTGCGGCCTGCTCTCTGACCGGGCTGGTATCAAATGCTGGGGTTTTGGCCGCCTTCCTACCACCATACACAGGAGCCCCACGGTCAGCTTCGGCAAGTATTGCATCGCGATTGGCTTTGCTCGCCTTGGCTTGCTCAGGAGTTTCTGGTGGCTTATCTTTGGCATCGGCCTCAGCCTTAGCTTTATCCTCAGCAGTAAGTATTTCCGGCGGCACGTCGGTAGCATTTTCCGCAGCTTTGAGATCTGGTACAGGAACCTTACTCTTAAGAGCTTCGTCAATGGCGTCATACACGCCAGTGTGGTCTGCGGCCATGTCGGCCATCATAACAGCAGTACCAATGCCTGGGATCATAGACCCTAAGGTCGTCAGCATCTTAATCTTGTCGGACGGAGAAATAGGCTCGCCCTTTTTGTACTTCTCCCACAGTTTAAGGGCTTGTGGTATGGCAACAGCGGCACCAACCAAGGTACCAACCAACGGCACACCCTTAAGCAGCTTAAGCGGAGCGCCTGATCTGACCAGATTAGCAGCTTTACCAACCAGACCGGCAGCACTACCAGCCAATCCCTTGGCGCCTTTTGCAACTAAACCGGCAGCTCCCTTAACACCGCCAAGAGCACCTTTGCCGCCTTTTTTGAAGAGGTTTTTCATCCGGCTGAGCACACCGGCTTTCTTGACCTTTTCGCCGGTCTTAGCAGCTTCCCCGGCTTTTCCTCCGTCAGTATCAATACTACCGCCGCCGTCTCCGCCGCCGCCAACGCCCTTAGCCAGAATCGCTGCATGAATTTTGGCTAACTGCTCTTCCATTCTGCCAAATACTTTAAATTTCATCCAGATGCCAGCTGCTACGGCACTGCCAAGAAGCACTGGTATTGTGCCTAATTTTGCAAACAGCTCCTTAAAGTAGTTTCCTGATGCAGAGGCATAGCCAGCAAACTGGTCCTTAAGACCCTGCGTAATAGAGCCAACCTGTCCCATCTGAACATTTAACTCGGCGGCTGCGGACTGCCTAGAAGCAGCTTCCGATACCATTTGGCTAAGCTCGGCCTGCTTACTTTTCACTACCTCATCGATAGAGTCTATTTGGATCTTCAGACCGGCGTCATCGCCTCCCTTGCCCATTTGTCCAACTAGCTTGGCTCTCTCCTCCGTATAAACCTTCATCTCTTTTTCTATCTTGACTCTTCTCACCTGGGCTGCCACCGCCTCAGCATCCAATCTTTTTTGCTCGACGGCTTTCATCTTCTGTTCGTTTTTGAGCTTTAGGAATTCCTTTAGATTTTTTGTCCGTTCCTGGTCAGTCAGCTTGGAGCCTGCCATAACCTCAGCCAACGCTTTGGAAATGCCTAGCTGATCAGCCAGCTGATCGGTAGGCAATTTAGCCAGTGCGGCTACTTGTTTCTGTTGCGTCTCCATAGCCTCAGCGGCCTTAACCATGCCATCAGCCACGTCCCTAGATACGCCCATTTGCTTGGCTATGGTTTCGGTTGATGCGCCGGTGGCCCGCGACAGATTGAGCAGCTGCTTATTCATGGCCTCAATGCCAACACTTGTGCCTTGCGTTAGCTCCTGAATTAGACGCATGCCCTCGTAAGAATTTCGGTCGCCACTCTTGATTTCTTTGAGTATGCCTTGCACGCGCTTACTAAGACCAGGCTTAGCAGCGTCCAGGGAGTCACCAAACTGCTCCTGAAAGGCCTTAGCGCCAGCCTCACCACCGTCGCCGAAGGTTACCGCCATGTTACCAGCTAGGTCCTCACCGGCCAAAACTTGCATCCATTCTGGAGCTTGTGTGGTGAGCCCAGCAGTAAATGCCTCGGCCTTTTTCCTGGCATTGTCGTAACTTTCGCCCGTAGCTTGGATACGAGCTATGTTGTCCCTAAGGATGCTACCAACCAACCGCTGGTCAATAGCATATATGGTAGTTTGGCTCGATATTTGTTGCAGCGTCTTGGCTAGGTCATCGCCTCTGATGATGGTGCGGCCAAACGTACTGTTGATGCGCTCCGATTCGACCCTAAGCTCATTAAGGCCAATCAATGCCGAGGCTGCGGTACCACCAAATTTGTCCATCCTAGTAGAGACAAAGTCAACGGCTTCTGGCACAGTTATGCCGATAGCACGAGACACGGCAATAGCGCCTTCTGTCAACTTTCCTAACGCTTCTGGATTGCTTTTGCCAGTAATACGGGCAAAGTCAACCATGGCACCGGACACGACATCTATTGACACGCCCATGCGATAAGCGGTAGACTCGGCGTTGGCTATCGCTTCGTTAAATGACAACACTTCCTTGTGAGTGTCAATAAACGATACAACAGATTTGCCCATGCTAGCGGGCAGACTGCTACCAAAAAAGGAGCTAAGTGATTCGCCGGTGCCAAGAATTGCTTTTCCGGTGGCACTGAGGTCTTTTGACGCCGAGGTTAACGGGGCGCCAAAGCCTCTGAAGCCCTGGATTAAGATCTTCTGTCTAACTTCGGCAGCTTCCGTGTATCTGCTGTATGCCTTCATTGCCAGGCTGGCAAAAGTCAGGCCACCGGCGAATTTAACAATACCGGTATTGGCCAATGTGAAGGCTTTGCCTAGTTTGGTATGCTCCCGGAAGTTTTGGAGAGCAGCTTCCTTTAGCTCAATTGCCTGCTTTTTGGCAAGAGCGTGAGCGTCAGTCTGAGATTTGGCGGCGCTTAGTATTATCTCCTGACTTTTCTTAATAGCAGCGTCATTGGCCTTAATAGCCTTGAGTGTGTCCTCCGACACCTCCAAACCGGCCTCGGCTTGTTCGATCATGTCCTTTTGGAGTTTTAATCTTGCTGTTTCGGCAAGGCGCAGTTTATTGGTGGCTCTCTCCAGGGCCACCAAGTTTAGCAGCCCTTTGGTGTCACCAGCCTTCAGAGCTGACTTCTTAGCTTCCTCTAGCTGCCCTAGTGCTTTGGTAAGCTCGGTAACAGACGCACTTTGTTTGGCTATTTGTTCTAGGGTAGCGCTAATATCGTCAGCCATGGAAACACCTCAGCTATTAATTCTTACAACTTGTGCAAGAGGTCTTTTGGATCAATACTAAATTCGTCAATTATGGCCAGCAGCGTGCCCATATCGCTCTTGATGCTAACCGCCCGCTCGCCGGGTTTGGTAGCCTTCTCCGCAACGTCTATTGTGATTTCTCGGTCAGCGGAAGATGTCACATGCGTGTCAATCAGTCGCTTAAGAGTCCTTTCTAACGCCTGCTTAGACATACCAAACTCTGACTCCTGGACATAGCTGTGTAGTGCCTTTAGCGGTACTGACAGCTCTGGTTCAAGGTCGCTCGTATCTAGGTTTAGGCGCGACACCCAGTCCTTGTCTCTCTTAAATAGTTCGGACATTGCGGCAATAGAGTCAGCATCTAGCACGCCGGTTTCTACTGACTTGGTTAAAAAACTGGCCAGCTTCTCGTTCTGTTCGATTTGCTTGGTTAGTGGACCAAGCTTGTTATAATTCTCGCGCAAGAATTTTTGCAGCTCATCCTTTTCCGCTTTCTTGTCCTTGTCCACAAACAGGTCGGAAAGCCAGTTAAGCATTCCCTTTTTCTTCGGTGCGGCTTCCTGGGTAGTGGGCACGGGATCAGGAGCTTTGGGCGGCACTGGTGGCACTTCCTGGGCTGCTGGGGCAGGCGCTGGTGTTGGGGCTTTGGGCGGCACAGGAACCTTCTCCAGTGCTTTCTTGGCTGCCTTCTTCGCTTTGCGACCAGCACCATACGCTACTTTGGCTTCTGCTAAAAGACTTCGCTCATGAGCGTTTAACGGCCTTATTGCGGCTTCTTCGGAGGCAGCCATGGCCAAGTAGTCTAGCACCTGCTCATCAGGCAAACCGGTGCTGTACACACCGTCGCGGTAAGACGAGAACACCAGCGCGTGGCCATTCCTCCCGTAGTACATAAAGTGCCCAGGCTTATACGCCAGTAAAGTCATGTGCTGCTCCTAGTCGGGTTTTGAGGCTGCCAACTTCTTCATTTTTGCCGGTGATTTTCCAAACTCATCGGCTAGACTGGCTATTTTCCTGACGTAAACACGGGCTGCTTCTTCGATAGTAATGTTGTCGTTCATAGCCATCTTTTCCAATGCCAGTCTCACCTGCGGATCATGCAATAGCTTGGACATCTGCTTTTCTATTAATTCTTCCATACTAATAGGGGCACTTGCCATAACTCTGCCTAGTGCCGCAATAACGGCTTGTGGTAACATTGCCATTAGGTCCTCACATGTAAATTTAACGAGAAGAGCAAACAAAAGGTGCCTTGGTTTTGCCATAATAGGCGTGGGCCAACCCATGCGCTAACATTGACTTACCAACATCCGGGCTCTTTGCCGACGATACATCACAAAGCAACCTGAAGTACTTGTCCTTTTCGCAGTTGCGCAGCGTTACCACTTCATTTTCGGCGAAAAGAGCCGAAAGCTCAACTTTTGCCATCTCGGCTAAGTGACGCTCGCAGGTCAACTTTGACGTCATTTCGGCAGTATCAATACCTTTCACACGCACAGAAATCAGCGAAAATACTTTGGGTAAATTGGCAATCTTTACCTTTATTGTGTCCCCGTCGTGGGCCTCCAAGTAAACAGCCTGGATATCGGAAACGTTTCCAGCAGCTGCCGGAGGAAGTTCGGCATTAGCTATTGCACTTAGTATAATAAAGATAGCAACCAAGGACTTCATACTACCTACCTACCCAAAAGTGTTAAGTGGCCTTAATCGTAATAGTAGCAAAATTGCCAACAGTGGTTGGACGATCTCGCACTGTCACAATCAGGTAATCGTCAACACCGAACGCTGCAGACAGTCCTGACACATTGTTGGAACTCATAACGTTAGCACCAGCGGCTGGTACGATCACAGACGTAACGCTCCCGACTCCGGCTGGCGGTGACGCTGGAAGACTGCCAGACAACATCTTATGAAACTCAAAGTAAGTAGCAGCCGGGCCTCCGAACCCGCTGTCTCCCATCGACACTATGACTTTGTCGATGGTCAAAGCAGTGGCCATTCGGAATATGACGTAGGCTGGGCCAACCACAAGACCGTCTGGCGCAGACAAAGCCCAAACGTAAACAATTGGTGCTGTGCCTTGCGGGCCAGTAGTACCAGCAATGCCCTGAATACCTGTCGGACCGCGCAAACCGGTTGGTCCTGGTAGACCAGTAGGGCCTAGGCCTCCTATGCCGGTTGCCCCTAATGAGCCGGTTTGCCCCTGCGGCCCTGTCATTCCTCTTATGCCAGTAATGCCTTGGATGCCAACACCAGTATTGCCTTGGACGCCCGTTGTACCGACACCAGTAGGACCCAGGCTACCAGTAGTCCCGTCAACACCTTGGAAGCCTCTAGGACCCGTGGCACCCGCCGGACCAATCGGACCGGCACTACCAAAGCCGGTATCGCCACGAGGCCCAGTTGGACCACGCAAGCCGGTAGCGCCGTCAGGGCCTGGATTGCCTTGTACGCCGGTGAATCCAAACAAGCCGGTGGCACCGCGAAGACCAGTCTCGCCTTGCACGCCAGCGCCAGTATTACCCAGTGCACCAGTTTGCCCAGCCGGACCAGTTATGCCCTGGCCTTGCGGACCAGTCGGTCCCCGCCCTGTTTCGCCTTGTGGCCCCATAAAGCCTTGTACCCCAGTCGCACCAACAGCACCAATAGGTCCGGTAGTTCCTCTATTACCAGCTGGGCCAAGCGAACCAGTATCTCCTTGCGGCCCCGGCGAGCCAATTCCGGTTTGGCCTTGGACCCCAGTTGTTCCTCTCGCCCCGGTCGGGCCTGGTGCTCCCTCGTAACCGGTGGCACCAAGGCCAATAGGACCTTGCACGCCAGTGGTGCCCTTAGCCCCAGTCTCGCCTTGGATTCCAGTCTGGCCATCAACACCAGTGGAACCAGCACCAACTGGGCCTTGGACCCCCGTGTGGCCCTGGTTTCCGACACCAATCGGGCCTTGGACGCCAGTGGCTCCTGCTATCCCAGTTGCACCACGAAAGCCGGTGTGTCCTCTTGCTCCTGTTACGCCACCAGGGCCTTGTTGCCCTTGCAGTCCAGTTAGGCCTTGGCTTCCTGCGGCACCGATGCTTCCTGTTATTCCTTGCACACCAGTCTGGCCTTGCTGACCAGCAGCTCCTGACCCCGTCTCGCCTTGGGCACCAGTGGTGCCGACGATCCCAGTAGTGCCAGCAGCACCAGTGTCGCCACGCTGACCGGCAATACCAAAGCCGGTAGCTCCTCGTAACCCGGTGACGCCAGCAGGCCCCACTACGCTGGCGCCGGTGTTGCCACGTTGTCCCTGCAAGCCAACGCCAGTTGTACCTTGTAACCCAGTAGCGCCCTTGGTGCCAGCCGCGCCGGTAGCGCCAGGAGAACCGGCAGATCCAGGCGTACCAGGAATCCCAGTAAAGCCAAATAGGCCGGTAGCTCCGGTAAGGCCAGTATTTCCCTTAGAGCCTACCGCACCAGCAGCGCCAGTGTTTCCTTGGTTTCCGGCTGCGCCAGTGGCTCCGACCGTACCAGCAGCACCAGTTGTCCCTCTCTGGCCAACGAACCCTAAGCCCGTGGCTCCTTGCCCGCCTGCTGGCCCAGTTGCTCCGGCTGTGCCAGTAGTGCCAGCGCCGGTGGTTCCTTGCAACCCAGTTGTCCCGGCGCCGGTTGCTCCTTGTAACCCAGTACCGCCAATGCGCCCAGTGGTGCCTTGCGCACCAGTCTGGCCTTGCGTTCCTGTTTGGCCTTGCGCACCAGTGTCGCCATCTAATCCGTCCAGTCCGCTAAGACCCGTTTGGCCTTGGGCGCCCTGCAGTCCGGTGAACCCCTGCGCACCGGCAGGTCCGGTAATGCCTGTACTACCTAAAATGCCCGTGCTGCCTTGGGTACCGCCAGGCCCTTGTTGTCCAATGGCGCCAGTAGGTCCCCGCAACCCAGTAACACCGTGATGCCCAGTGGCTCCTCGCGGACCGGTTAGGCCTTGTTGCCCCGGTACTGACGGACCAGTAACACCAGCCGCACCAGCAGGCCCTGTGACTGAGATTAAGCTTATGTTCTTGAAGAAGTCGATGTTACGTGACGTTTGGGCCAGTGTGTTGGACGCCTGCGACGTCACTTCTAGTAGACCTAATTCCCCGGACACCTCTCCGATTATGCCTTGTCCGGTGGTTGGCTGAGCTGGTGCACCAAGGTCGTCCCATAGAAGAGTCAACACTAATGGTGCTGTGCTGTTTACTGTTGATATTATGTACCTATTACCGGCCACATCAATAACTGCCATTCCGGCTTGGATGCCAGAGACAGAATACAGCCCACGTCCATCGCTAAACGTAGCTGAGATCTGGTAGGGCGACGTGATAACAGGTACGAGATCTATGTCAATAATGCCAGAAAATCTAGTGCTAATGGTTTCGCCCTCCGCAACATGGCCAGTAATAACGCAAGGCCAACTGCCTTCGTAAATAAGATAGCTAGGACTGTTATATTTCGTATTTCCAACATAGGTGGTTATATGGTTTTTAACTGCTGGATATGCGCTAAATTACTGCCCGCAATGTACAAACATACGCATCACAAAATCCCGCAGGCAACCGGAGGAGCCGATACGCCTGGCAACTTAGTGGAGCTTTGCCCAGGGTGTCACGACGCCTTGCACAACGTGGCATACAGGCTGCTATCCGCCAAGCATTCATTGGCTAGCATCCGCTCGGACGTTGGTATGATCTATCAAAACGCAGAGGCGTCCGCCAGATGCTTCGAGTTGGCGTGTTTGGTAAGAGATGCCGAGGTGGCGGCTAGGGAAGGCTTGGTAGAGGGGCGCAGCGTCCATGCTGCTGCCACAACTCTTAGTACCAAGGCTAAGAATGCGCTAAGAATGCGCACCAAGGAACTAGGCATATCGCAGGAAGCGTACCTACGGTCGCTGGTGTTATCCGACCTGATAAAGGCGTATGGCGTAGCAATAGCCAGCGATGACCTAACAACTGTTACCAGTGCCAATTCGCCGCGTATGCGCAAGAAGTAGCAATGCCAAGAGAAGCCCGTAGTGGAGCGGTCTATGACGCTATGCAGCAAGCTGTGCTTGACACTATGTGTTGCGCTGTGATACTATGTGTTCTGATCCATCAAGTGACACCGTTTTTTGCTGCTATTGTAGTAATCATGAAGTTGTGGGAGAGAAGAAATGTTGAAGCTGCCAAAATCTTACGAAGAATCTTTTAAACACAGAATTGGAGAATTTTTAGCAACACTGCCAATTGCCGACGATGACAAAACCGCATGCGAAGTCGAGATAGTAAGACTCGTACTTCAGATTCAAAACGGCTCTGGGTCGGCAACGATCCGAAAGAACACCTTCGCACTAGGCGTTCTAGAAGAATTTACCTATTTTAAGAATCACTACCTGGACTTTTCGCAATACCTAAACCGCGTACTGTGGGTATTGGTACCAGAATTTATAAGAGAGAAGGAGATTCACTCTAATAAGCATGTTGCCGATGACATAGAATACTGTCTATCGGTTGTGATGTCGCCAAGCAATGCAAAAAGTAGCGAGGATCTTGCCAAGCTGTCCAAAAAGCAAGTCAATTCAGCATTTAACGTTGATTTCATGACTATTGATGAGAATTGGACCACTGGCCGGAAGACACGTAGGTCCCTTTCGGCATATGTCAAGTCGAAAGTTGGAACGGTAAAATTCCTGTGGGATTACGATCTGGCCTTTGAGCAGGAAGATTTTGAACAAGAACTAATTGTGGAAATCCTTCGCGTATTTAACACTTACCCAAAGTCCAAAGGTACCAACGCCGGACTGGACGACAACTCCGAAAGTAGCATCCGAAATCGCATCGAAATGTATATCGAGATGGCGATCAATAACAAGGTCAATAACTTAAAAGAGTACTACACTTGTGACAATCGCCAACGGGTGTCCAACTCGCATTCTGCGCTGTACAAAGAGAAGAAGAAGATCAAGAAGCTGATCACAAAGGCGGCTAAGGAAATAGCCGATATGAGCATAGCCACTTTGTCGCCACCGGTCTGCCAGGAATTGGCTACTCGTGAGGAAAAGGAAGGCGCTCTTGCGGCACTGCGGCAGTCAGAAGTAGACCTTGGCGCGAAAATCAAGAATACCGAAACTGACTATAGGTCCATTGTGACACCTATGGTAAACCGCGACGAATCTGGCGAGGAGTCCACTATGGAGCTTAACGGCGAGGAGGTTGGCTTTAATGTTGGCCCAACCTCGCCCTACTCGCCTCATAGCATAGAAAACAGCGTGTGGACTAGTAAGGTGGTGGAAAGACTGCGTATTGATGGCGAGGAAAAAATAGCGCGGTTTGTTGAGATTATTGTGCACGAACACGACCCGGCGTTTGACGCCTGGGCAGACCAGGAAGGCGTTAACACCAACAATCCAGCACTGCGTGCACGTGGGGCCAAGACTTTCTTGGGCCTATCGTCCAAGGAACTCAAGTCCTCACGCCTGTCTGGCTGGTTAAAGTCTAACATTGGGTAAAATGAAATGGGGAGCTAACTGGCTCCGCCTTCCTTATGCGGGTATAGCTCAATGGTTAGAGCATCGGTCTCATAAACCGAGGGTTCCAGGTTCGAGTCCTGGTACCCGCACCAGTTTACTTGCTTTTCTTACGCAAATCCCAAAGAATGTGCGGCTTGATGGACCTGAGCTTCGGAGCAGCCTGCTTATTCCAAAGTGACAGGTCCCTAGTCATAGATTCCTGCAAACTCAGAAAATACTTGGAGAAATCAACATACGAGTTTTTATCGATAGCTAGGTGTGCAGATTCCCGACCGGTGTTGTAGGCCTTTTTGGCTAGTGTTGCCATAGACATCGGCAACGAGGCGTCTTTTATTACGTCTTTAAATGGCTCCCTTGGCACGCCGACAAATTCCAATAACGCGGTTAATACGCCATAAGACTTAATAAACCGGTACGACGGGTTTGATTCGTTGAATGGTTCCACACCTGCTCTCCTTGGTAGTTATTTTAAATTTAATCGTTTGTACTTTGTTAGCCTAGCAGTGGTTAACAATAATGCTGGCATTAGGAGAAGGCATGGACACAAGTAGCAGTTCTAGATTTTATACCTTTGAATGGGAACTTACTTTCCCAGTTGCGGACGTGATGTTGGACAAAGATGCCAGCGATGATGACGGGTTTGCGAGTGCAAAAAGCAAAGACATGGCCAAAGTGGTGGCCTGCGAAGTAATAGATGGGTTACTAGGTCCTGGGTCTTGCAAAGACTTCGTTATTAATAGCAGCTTCCAAGGCTTTGATGACGACGTCGCCAGAACCGCCAACGCTTACCACTTATTGGAAATTACTGGTCCTGTTGATGCCGCACTAACGCTAGAGCAGGAGTTGTTGGGCGAAAAAGACCAGGTCATGGCAGCTGGCCCAGAAGGCCTCAAGCTTTCTGGTGAACAGTACCACGAGGCTCTTGTGCTGATAGAGACTATTAGGACCGCTATTGCTGAACTCAGGTCGTTTACTATCAAACAGACTTATACTGACAGCACCCCAGAGTTGGAGCCAGCCTTTGAAGAGCTTGATAAGCTAACCGACGCGGTAAACGTCCTTTACAAATTGTACAACGTCTAATATCTTGTTAATGTGAGGTTGTTGTGCAGTACACCAAATTGGCCTATAAGTTGGCCAAATCAGGCGTGGTAGTTAAGGACGGTAAGGTCAGAATGTCAGACCTGGGCCGCGCAGTCCAGGTATTGATCGGAGCGTCTATGACGCGGGAGACGGCTTATAAGATTCTTGAGATTGATCCGTCTCAGGAACTTGACCTGAAGGCCGCCTACCGGAAAGCCGCACTTAAGAACCATCCTGACCACGGTGGAAGCGAAGAGCTGATGAAGCTGGTTAATCAGGCGCGTGACGTGCTAGAAAACAGCGACGATAGGAGAAGTCCTGGCGTTGGTTTTGATTTTGACGGTCGTCACGACCCTGTTTTCCAAGCGTGGAAAAGGGCGCGAGAACAGGCCCAAGAGCAAGGCCGAAAAGACAGAGAACAGGAACAAAGGGACTGGGAAGCAAATACGCCACCTGCTGAGAAAGCTGCCCACCATAAAAAGATGGCTGATCTGAATGCTGAGAGATCGTTTGTACAGGAAATGCTAAGCTCAATGAGTATCGCCGACAAAATGAAATACGACAAAATGAATTTAAATATTTTAAAAGCGGCACCATCAAAAAAGCAAGAACTAGTTGAAAAGAAAAACGCTTGGCTTGCCAAGTATCGAAAGGCATACAAACCTAAGCCGTCAACTGACTTGGCTACTGTCACTAAGTAACACACCTCGCTGCTGCGTCTGTCTCCAATTATTTTGTTGTAGTGATACACCTGAGGAGACCTTATGAGCCAAGCGCAGTCCACAACACAACGCATTTTCCTTCGCGGCGAGCGAGTAAACCTAGTTGTATCATTTTTCGCAGATGACGCTGGTACGGTGCCATTGGTGCCGTTGGATATTGCCGAATATCCCGCCTATTCGATATTTGACATCAACGGAACTGTTGTGCAGTCTGGCATCGGCCAACCGGAGGGCACGCCTGGTCGGTGGAAATCAGAATACCTGGTGCCGAAAGACGCACCACTGTCCAACGACAGGTCTCGGTGGCGGATCGAATGGACCTTCGTTTCCGAAGATAATCAGCAGTTCGAGATGGTCGAGGAATTTGATGTCAAAGACACGGTAATCACTTCCGCCGAAACCCGTGAGATCTCGTTTATTACCCTAGCCGGTCAGCCCTATCGCGCCATCCTAAGGTTGCCTGAGGTCCCGGCTGATGTGCAAATGGACGTGTTCGCAGCCAATAACTTCAACACACCAATCATTCTTGGTGCAATGGTCGGCCTTGGCGGCATAATGTCGGCAGAAGATGGCGACTCCATCGTTTATTACTACGACATACCAGCGTCTGTGATGCAGACCAATTGCGTGTTTGCTATCATTTGGAAAATTAGGTCCACCATCTCCGAACCGCAGCAATTCGTCTACCAAAAGCTTTCTACAGTTATGCCTAACGTGCTGGCCGGAATCATATCAGTAAGGCACATCATAGACAAACTAGGGAAAAGATTAGGTACTGTGCAAAGTTATGAAGATTCAGCCATTTTGGAATATTTACAACGTGGTCATGAGTTGGTAAACTCAACTTATCCGACTACATATTATCAGTTTGGCCAAATGCCTCAAATTTTTGGCGTGTTTCACATTTTGTATTCAGCCTGGTATGGCCTGCAGGCCCAGTACATTCTTGAGACTGATCTAGGATTCAATATGTCAGGACAAACAGTTACACTAGAATACGACCACTCTGGTAACTTGTCCGATATTGCTGGCAAGTGGCAAGATTTTATTACCACTAACCTGCCTCCAGCCAAAATGTCAGTGTTCAGAGCGACAAGCTCGGTAGGTGTCGTTGCTGGCAGAGGCTATCGTTACCAGGGATACGACAACATGGTTTACCGCATCGCAACGCGGTCCGGTAACACTGGGTATGGATTAATCGGTCAGTTGACTACCATGGGATTGCTATGGTAGCCACTCATATTTAGCCTGACCAGCATCGTAAATTTTGCTCCAACCAAGCTCCTCGGCATGTTCAGCCTCGGTTAGTTGTCTGGCATCCATATTAGCTCGGCATTTGAGACGATTGTAAGTGTGCTTAAAGTCAGTCCATTTCCAACCCAAGGTTGTGTGGGCGTGTTCGAAACCACTTCTTATCAAGCTGTTGCCGACCCCATATCTTAGGTCCACGTGACTAACCACTTTGGTTGGCCTAACGTTGTCGACAATCCGCTTCAAGATTCTAGTAAACCCACCAACTACTGAATGTCCAACAAGGTTGCAAAACCTTATCACTGTTAATTCGCCATTCTTTAGCCTGTAACTCATGGCAGCTAACACCACATCTCCATCTACTAAGGCCATAGTTGGTGCCGAGAAGTTGCCCATAAGATGATTGTTTAGGAAGAACTGTTTTGATACTGGCGTGGGCAGCGCAGCAAGTTTTAGCTTCCTAGCAAACAAAACCTTGGACTTGCCTAAGGCGTGATTCACAAGGCTTTTCACTATGACTGGTTTATCCCTTAGTTCGTCCTCCCTAACTTGGAATAGCCGGAAGCCGGACTCGTGGTAGTACTTGCACTTGTCAATGTGTCTGCCCTTTGGTGCAATTGGATAGCTGTGCCAGTATAGCCCGTCTACATCAACGAATATGCTGTCAGTAATTCTGAAATCAGGTCGGTATGGAAAATCACTACTGATTTTTTTGTCGTATCTTTGTACTCCCAACAGCTCTGACATAGCAGTCTCTAGTTTGGTGCAGATGCGATTCTGATGCAGACCTATGCCGTCCAGCAGGTGCCTAGGCTTGGCTTCGTATTCACCAAATTCTTGATCCACTACTAGGCACAAGTTAGAAACTCCTGAATAACTTGCTGGCACTAACTCCACAAAAGGTACCACACCTCGTATTTTCTCGGCTACCTCAGCGAAACCCCTGGCGGTCTTAAGATGGCCGCGTTTGACGTGACCATGGCCTCGCATCACATCTGCCGGTTTAGCCTTCCATTGCCCAAATTTTTCGTCTACAAAGCTGGCCGGTATGTTGACGTTTCTATATGTGGATTCGTCCATTGAAACAAATGGCATTTCGCGCTGAATGTGCGTTATTACCTCTGCCGCCGTATATTTGGCATTGCCAGCTCGCTTAGGATGTCCAGAGCCGCGAATCACATGGCAAGGCGGTGCCCACCATTCGCCAAAGTCTGGGTCAATAAATTTAGCTGGTTTGTGAGTGTCCTGGTAAGTACTCTCGTCCAAGCTGACCTTATCGTGTCTGTCGGCTAATAGGTATTGCACTTGCGATGGATCTAGTTTGTTGTGTTTGGTTTTTTTGGCCCTATGCAATACGTTGCTTGGAAGTAACCAATGTTCGTTCCCGGCTTGGTCTGTAAACTTAGCTTTTGTCTTCATGCCATCAAAGGTTGATTCATCCAACACCAAGCCACCATTGCCGTTGTACTTAGTTAGGAATGAACTGGCGCCCTTCTTGTTAGACTCAGTAAACCTCTTCTTATGCCCCGCGCCGCTCAGTACCGAGGCTGGCATTACCCACCATTCCCCATATGTGGAGTCTACAAACCTAGCCTTAGTGACAATGTTGACAAATGTGGCATGGTCCATGCTAATATACGGCCTTGGCAGCAACTTGCCGTCGCCTTGTTGTATTCTGGCTTCAAGCTCAGCCGGGTCTAGTCGTTTTGCCATGTACCCACCGCCATACCAATGTTCCGCCTAAAAAGACACTTTTAGGAGGCATGTATGAAATTCTTTATCCTAACAGTGTCCTTGCTGTCCTGGTCGTGCGGAACCCACCGTAAGCTAATATCAAAAAACACACCATCAGCGACAGACGCTATCATCCCTGCCCCAACGCCGGTACCGACCCCAACGCCAATTGTTCCACCAACGCCGTCTGAGAGTTTTCTCAATGCCGCCTCAGGGTCGTGGTCTACCATCTGCTATTCATCCGATTCAGTTTCATCATGGTCTGGCACTCTCCAGATGTCGGCCAACAATTTCAAGATAGGCGGTTTTTGGTTTCAGAAAAACACGAACTGCGGTGGGACAGCAGCACCGGACAGCAGCGGCCTAAGACAATATAAAACTGTTTCGATGGTCTCCCAACCTGATGGATGGTTCCTCCTTAAAGGCGACTGCGTGTCAGGGTGTACTGGATCAGTGTCTATCGCTGCTAAGATGGGCGTGGTTGTCAGAGAGATAAAGGACGAAAGCCAGCCTCTTGTAGGTCCAACCACCTTCTATAGTAACGGCCCAAAATGAACGTGGCCTAGCAACAGACACCGGTTATTTTGGCAGAACGGAGGGCCAGTTATGCGCATCACCGTTTTGCTTTTGCTTTTAGTATCCTGTGGCGTCAGCCAGCCAAAACCAGTCCCGCTCTCGCCAACTCACACAGTAGAAGCACCCGTTGTACCAAAAGGACCCTTTGACAAGTATACCCAACAATTTGCCGAAGAAAACGGCACCAAAGTGACCACGCCAATAGAGTTTGTAAGCTCCCTTGAGGTAGCCAGAGCCTTGGCTGTTTGCCGGATATCCGCCACAGGAGAAAAAATCATTCAGGCAGTTAAGAGTTCCTTCGCAAAGTTAGAGGCAGAAAACGCCGAGCAAGCCCAATACATAATCTTCCACGAATTAGGACATTGCGAACTGGGCAGGCCTCACACTTCTCAGCATTTGCGTGATTACCCGTCGTTACCATACTCAATAATGTTCCCGACGTTTCCTGCATCGTTTGCGAGTTTTCAGCAATTTAGAGACCACTACTATGGCGAATTGTTCGGAAAACCAACCCTGAAGTCGGACGGCATCTCTTTCCTAGCCCAGCCTCAGTTTGTTGGGTCTTGCTTTTTTGGGTTAGAAGGGTTCAAGAGCGGGTGGTAAATCAACCAGCCCTCATTTCCATTATTCTGAATAGTGACATTAGCTTGTACGAGAAAAGGTCTAAACTCTCTGCCGGATCGAAGTCCGGACGGTGAAACACTACCAATTCGGCTCTTAGATGGTTAAGGTCACGCATAATAACGCGGTCCCACGGCGGTAAACCTTTGTAGTCAGTATATCGCTCTTCAATGAGCAAATTAAGCTCAATCATCTCGTGAACTTCTACAAGCTTCTTAATCGGCGTGATAGCCGCAGTATTGTGGATGAGCCTGATGGTGTCTAGTCGCAACTCTTGCATTATCTGCACTTCGTCATGCAATTTAACAACATTAGTCACTTTGGCTCCTAACTAGCCAGAGCCTCAACCGCAGCCCTAATACGGGCTGCTATTTGCTGCCCTGACTCTGTTAATACTACTGCTCTGCCCTTTGGCGTGGTTCCTGCCGCCAGGAAGTCATCGCCAAATATGCCTCGCCATTTTTTGATACGGTGAGAAACAGCTGGAGGAGTTAGACCAAGAGTTTTAGCTACCACATTCTGCATTTGCCCGTCAGAAATAAGAAGAATAGCTATGAAGTCGTCTAAGTCCAAAAGCCTTAGATCGGTCATGGAACACCCAATAGGCAGCATCTTAGAAAGAGAAACACCATCAGCCAATGTGCAACCCCCCACAGCATTTTGTATTTGCCCAAATAAATTAATGCTGACTGGCCAGTCAGCAAAATGCTTTTACCTGCTGAGGTTATTAAGGGCGCACACTTAACCAATGAATCTTACTTGGCTTCCATCTTAGCTAGCTTGTTGTAGTATTCAGGGTCCTCTGACAAGTGGTCCATAGCAATCTCGATAGCTAGGTCCATGTCGTCAGTGTGCTCCATTTCTACTAACGCCCCACGCTCCAAGGCATCCTCGTCATAATCTTCTGGTACCGTGTCATCAGCCAAACCGCCAGGTACCTTGTCTTTCCAATCAGCCATTTTGCTTTCCTCAGATTGTTCCCAAAAAGATAACTAACTGGCCGAAATAGCAAATGTTTCTTGGCTATATATGTAGGGCATTATCTTTAAGTTACAAGATTCACAAATACGGTTCTGTGGGCCAAAGCTGCTAAAAGAGTTTAGGCACTTCAGACACAGTCTATGCTTCTGCTGCTTGGCCATCTTGGCCTCAATCACTTGGTCGTAGACGCGGCTTGGATCTTTGTTAGCATATGGCATTTGACTACCCTCCCACTGGTGGCACTACTGTTGTTGTTGTTGTAGATTCTTTTATTTAATCTAACCCCTTGCGTAGGATTGACTAATGATCATCGAACTTGCCTTACTGATTGCTGGTCTTATCGGCTCATATCATTATGGCCGTTACGAAGAGAGGGTCTTGCTTGAGGATAGCCGAATCCAATGTGCTGCGGAAGTGATTGACGTATCCAAGCAGCTAAAGGAATGTACTGACATGTTCGAGCCAGCCGGTAGCGGTGACGGGATTCCGGAGGATAGCCTGCCGGATGATGCTGAGATTGACAACGCTGATCTGACTACGTAGTATTGCTTATATTTGGGTGCTAAAATTTGGCTGGAATACACAAACTCACTGCGGAGAGACAGCAATGGCAAAGAAGCGTTCACGAGCTAAGTTCAATAACCCACACAAGATCCCAAATGACGTGGCTACCGAAATTAGACAATTAAATAACGAGAAACTGATAGCAAGAATCACTCTCGAATACCGAAATTGGGTGGCATCGCAAGAAGCCAAAAAGAAAGACCCGGAGCTAGTGAAAGCTGCCGACATGATCAAAGAAGCAAAAGAGGAGATCAAAAACCAACCAGAGTACCAGGAAATGGTCGAAGAACACAAGAGCAAGCTAGAGGCCTACATGACAGAGGAACTGGCAAGGTATACCGAAGAGCACAAGAACTTGTTGCAGCCTTTCAACGAGGACATAGCCAGATTCCGTGGCATGTTTAAGGTTGCGATAGAGGAACTGGACAACCGGAAAGACAAAGGGATCATCAGTTGAACACTATTAACGGCAGCACTTTTGGTCAGGATGAGCAAGTGATACAGAGAGAATTGTCAAGGGTAGAGTTGTTGGACGACAATGACGAATTTTTGCCTAGCAGAAGCCACAAAAGGGTCTTATTTCGGTGCAAAAGCTGCGAAGAGACATTTTTGCGTGAGTACAAATATCAAGAAGAGAAGCATGGGTGCGAACGTAGTGGCCTACCAAAAGTAGAATTTAAGATACTGGAGGAAGGCGCCAAGGTTCCCACCAGGGCTAAGGCAACCGATGCAGGATACGACGTAGCGTCGATTGAGGCAGTGGAATTGTTGCCAGGCAAAATGACTGCCGTGCAGACCGGTGTCGCCTTGTCGGCCCCTGACGGATACTACTTCACCATAGAAGGCCGATCGTCTATGTTCAAGAAGCAGGTTTTCCCTGTTAGGGCAATCATTGATAGCTCGTACTGTGGACAGTTTATAGTGGTTTTGGCCAATTTTGGCTCGGAACCGGTATTCATCGCCAAAGGAGACCGAGTAGCCCAGTTGGTCATCCACAAGTTCGTTCCATTCGACCTTCTTGAGGTTGAAACTTTCAGTCCTGAATACAGTCAACGTGGACTAGATGGGTTTGGTAGCACTGGAGTATAAAACACCAGAGCAACAAGAAACGCATAGTTACGTTGGTAAGGAAACACAGTAATGGCAAACAAACTAGACATTTCATTGGCCGGTGTCAACGCCGACCCGGAAGCTCGTAGCAATCTAGGCAAACTTATGGCTGGTGACTATTGGTGGGAACAGGGCAGCACGCCTGATTTCGCAATTGTCCGTGAACCGGCCAACGTGGTAGATCCAAACGCGTTAGTGTGCCTGGTTGATGGCAGAAGAGTTGGCTATATACCAATGAAATTTCAGAGATCGGTCAGTGCTTTCATTTTGGACTCTGGCCACAAGGAACGTATGCCTTGCCAGATTGTTGAATGGGGCAGTTTGTCTAACTCTGAAGGAATATTTTGTGTAGTGTCACTTGTGTCAGTATAGGAGTGTTTATGGCACCATATTTTACATTCGTACGTGACATTTTGCTACCGGGCATACTGATAGTTATTCTTATATTAGCCGTCGAATATCTAAAAGCATAGTGCCTAATCAATTACTCCTATTAGCGCCCATCTCCCAACGGGAGTTGGGTCTTCCCTCCTCAGAACCAGTCTTTTCCCATACGGATTCTCCAAAATTAATGCCTTGCAATAACCGTGCTGTTTTCGCCAATAGACTACTGTGTTGAAGTGTCGCATTTTGCTCCTTCAAGCCAGAGTGGCGTGATTTGTTTGTATTAAAATAAGCTGACGGAGGGCTTGCCTCCCGGTGTGCTTATGCTTGGTACACTACTTTGGTGCTGTGGAAAAGGTCATCAGGCTCGAAAGCCCAGCGGCCTGAGAAGTACGATGGGGTGAAGTTAGGATTACTAACTGCTCCGACACCAACAATGTAAACAAACTCTGAGCAGTAGATCTTCAGCGACAAATCAAAAACCTCCGACGCCGTGATGCTGTCGGCAAGTGCTTCCGGGTCCTCAAGTGATAAAGTGAAGTCGTAGTCGAGTTTGACTCCTGGCTTCAATAGCTTTTGGAATCTATCTTCTGCTTTGGCTTGGTCCTCCTGGCTTCCAAACTCCAATTCCATGATGGCAATGGAGTCCACCTCGCGCAGATAGTCTAGGAGGGAGTTTATGTTTAGCCCGGTTCCTCTCATATGGTAGAGAGTAGGAATTTTTAGGTCGTTCAACCGGACAAACCCAGCATGGCCCCACTCGCACTGTGTTATGGCGTGGTTGAACTGCCATGCCAACGACTCAGTATCTGCCCCGACAAAGACAAACATTTTGTCCGGGTTGTCAATCAGTAACTTCTCGATTGCATAGTAACCGTCCATGTCAAACTTAGGATATCCCCACACCCTGAACGTCATGTGGCCCAGAATATTGCGGGCAAGCCAGCGCCATAACCTAGTAGTGGAGAACCATCCTAATAACCCGTACCATAGACGCATGATCATGTGTGGGTCCCCAATATGGTTAGACAATCTGCAAATAGAAAGTGGCCGTGCACATCTCCCCGCCAGTGAAAGGAAGATTGTCCAGCAGTACCATTCTGAACAGCGTTCCTACGGCGGAATCAAGCGTTAACGCTTGGACATAGTTAAATGGCATCACAACTACGTCCTGTGTTAACTCGCCTATGGCCGGAATAGTACCTTGGCCCTGGTTAGCCGCGTTGATCAGGTCCCTGGCATTTCGGTAATCAGCTCTGAACTGACCGTAACCAGCTTCCCAAAGAGCACTTGCAAAGGTGCCGTAGGTACCAAGAGAGGCGCCTGCCCAGATTTCGAAACGAACTGTGTTATTGATGACAGTATCGACCGAGAACTGAAGCTCGACGTGCTGTACCAGCATTTTCTTGCCAGACGGAGGAGCTAGCAGCCATTCCGAAGGGTTGCTGACACCATTGTTGTGCCAATAGGTGCACTTAATGGTAGACCCGGCCTTACTTGCCCCAAAGGTGATGGCCCCAGTCGCAAAGTTTTGCGTGTAGCCAGTAGTTTGGACTACGTCATCCACCTTAACAACGGTTCGCCAGTCGGCATGCTTGCCGAATGAGCCGTCTCGTTTGAGGATCTGCTTATGAGTGTAGGTTAGTCTAGCGTTGTCAATGTTAATCCAGTCAGTGTTAATACTTGTAAAGGTGAGCCCATCGCCAGAGTCCGTTAGGACCTCGTCCACTACCTGCACCGATTTTTGGTACCAAGTGGTTCTGTCGCTCAGGTCATGAGATACTAGTGACACCGATCTTGTTGCCGAGGGGCCAGTGAAAATAGACGGCTCAGTAAGGGGCATCCCCGCAGAACTCCTAGGCTGGATAATGCGGTTGCCCTTAGCCTTGTAGGTAGCCTCGAACTCTGTTTGGTCTGCACCAGGAGACATCTCCTTTGGCACTTCGCAGGAGACGACAAATGGACCGTCAAACACATAAACGAAGTAAACACCGTTGGCAACTATCCATTGGACTGTCAGCCCTCGTGAATCAGCAAAGGATTTTACATCGGCCCAAGGAAGTGTTAGTGTAGTCATATTATTCCTCAGTGAACTTTATAAAGCAAGAAATGCTAAGACCAGCTGGAAGCGCAGCCCCATTAAAGTTGACAGAAATTTGCTCAGAGACACCTCTGAGAGTGATAGGTTGCCCCTGTGACCCTGTGTCGTAGTCAAGCACTACTATTGGTTGCAATGTGCTAGCTGAGGTGACCGGAGTGTAAACTCTGACTATCTCTATGGAACCAACTAATGTTCCCAACGTAGGATTTGCTGTGTAACTACGAATCACTGCGGTAGGTGCCGGGTTGGTAGTGTCTAGTTTAACTATGGTTGGTAATGCGGAGGTGCCACCGGAATTGACCGTAGAATACCTCTTCAGATAAAACCAGTTTGTCCCAGCAGTGGTTTGTGTAGCGAACACACAAATTTTTAATATTTTGATTGTCTTAGAGGCACTGCCGACAATAGTGAACAAATCTGTTGGAGTAGCTGGAGGAGAAAACGAACCACTAGCCGCCGTGTAGGTAGCCTTAACAGGGGAAATTAGATTCACCGGTTGCGTGGTTGACGTCGATGAACCAGTCAGCCAATTCAGTCCTGCCGAGAACGGCACAAAATAGGCAGTACCATCACTTATTCCCAAGTCGCCAGTAGCGGCATCGTTGATAACTTTGTCATCTGATGACCAGGCAACATGCTCAGAGGTGGCTAGCGTGTATTCGGTACCAGCTGCTAGGAGCAACCCTGACCAAGTGTCGTCAGTAGCTTTATTGTTTCTTACTTTTATGATCTTAGCCATTTAACGCCCTGCCAAGGTTTCAGTTGTGCTACTCATTGCCATCACATTAAGAAAGTACGTACATTGATACACCAGGCTTCTGAATTGAGCCGGAGGTTACCCTAACCGCAATCTTGTCGCCGGTTGCTAGTGGCACATTGAGCCCGGTAATAGAGTTAGAGCTTTGCGCTGTTAATGATATTGACGTAATTGCATTAACTAAGTCAGTAGTTTTAAAAAAACCTACTGTGCCGGTCGTAGAAGCGTTTGACACTACGGCTAATGCTACGATAATACTATCAGTAACTGATAGGAAAGGACCAAGATCGGAGGAGTTAGACGGATAAAACTCTAAGTATCTACCAACGTTGGCAGCAGCCGTGTAGCTACATGGCACGTTGATAATACCACCGTTGGTGGCGCTAGTTATTTCTAGTATCCAAACACCATTAGCCGTGGAATTGTCTATCAGGATGGTAGTGAGCCTGTTTCTTGGCAGAACCACCTGTTGCGATACTCCACCATTATTTCTTACGTCAAACGATACGGTGGAGTTATTCCAAAATTGAAAGGTATGACCATTTGACAACGTGGTGGCGTTAGGTAAGTTTACTAATTGAGCTGCAACGGTACCGTTGTACACGGTCATATAAGGACTGCTAGCCGTCATGACAAGCGTAGAGGCTGCCGTGTTAGCTATCGTGCCATTGAACCTAAGAGCGCTGTGCTCTAATAGAGTTTCGACAATTTGCGAATTTATGGTACCTGGCATTGGTTAAACTCCATTTGCGAGCACAAACAGGTTAGTCCGGCTGTGTTTAACCATTACTTTGGTTCTTCTGCTTTCACGATCTCACCGGTCACGTATTTGCCCTTGACGGTGTTAGCATACTTCTCCTGGCGCACTTCGCTCAATTTCTGCGGAGTGACGTCAGGAAATGACGGTTCTGGCTTTTTCTCGTCGCTCATATTGGGCTCCCTCAGGCTGTAAATGCATTAAGTTGTGTTGCTGTCAATAGAACACCGTCTTGCCAAACCTCAACCACCCCGCGCTCCACCCAATCAATAATTGGCGCTCCATAGGCGGTGCGGTGATCAGTGTTTTTAATATAAGTCTCTAAGGTAAGGTCAGATATGGTGGTACCAGACCAGTCAATAAGCAGCACGTTTTGGCCGCCACGGTAATCCAGATTGGCAGCAGTCCCAGTGTGCAACTTACCAGCATAAAACCCGTCGCGGTTGGTGCCAACGAACAGCACTGCCCTATTGGTAGGCACCTTGTAGAACACGCCTCCTAGGTTAAAAACACTATCTGCCAGTTTAATTGTGATCACAATGGGTCCTTTCTGGCACTCTTACGTGCAACACCTTTGGCATCAACTGCGGCCAGTGCCGCTTTGATTGACGACCTTTTAACGAACTCGCCCACCACTGGGATGCCTAGTTTACCTAATTCGGCCACTAATTCAGATTTGGCCTCTTTTTTCTTCATCCCCTGGAATATGTGCATGACCAATCCCCAGTCTTGATCGTTAAACTTGGTGTGCTTTTTCAACTTTGAGCGTTCTACTGCGTTTTTGGCACGCTCCCACAACTTTTCCTCATGTGGAGTATGAACTACGCTAGCTGGCATGTGTTTGGCTCCTTGCTGTTCCTTACTTATAAAAGTTAACCACCAAACATAGCTTAGCATAAGCAACATTTGTGAGTGCCAAAATGACTGATACATCAAAGCTTAAGTACCTAGCCGTTAGCCTTTTCGTCTCCATTCTGTGTTGGGCTGCCTTATACAAGCTAGTAACGCTGCTAGCACAGACTCTGAGAGCTAATTAGTCTTAGCTTTCTCTCCTTTGTGATTTCCAGAACCAAGTCATCTGGGCGCTTTCCCAAGGTGTTGCTTAATTCTCTTATTTTTTCCTCGCACTCCTGCGGCAACTCGTAAATGCTAGTTATACTAACCGACTTTCCTCTGATGTTCCACCTAGCGTCACTCTTAGATTCTAAAGCCCACACACCTACAGACGTGCCTTTTGGCATAAACATTACGCTACCTCATAAGCTATTGTGTTATTCTTTATTTTATCAGACACACAAAAGGTCTGGCAATCACGATAATGTGGCACTATGGAGCTAGCATGACAAATACCCTAACGTTACCAGGAAAACATATCGTGAAAGGCAACGTGGTAGCGGCAAATTACCACCACGAACTTCACCGCAACGTTGAAAAGGTCAAGCATAACGGAAAAACCAAATACCGCACAACTGCTGCCAACCTGCCACAACAGGACCTAGACCTGGACTTTTTGCAGGCAGCCAGCGAAACTTACCAGATTTCGCCAGACCCAAAAGACTACATAATGGTGTCGTTACCTATTGTGACGTCTGACGTCCCTAACCGCAACATGCAAGGATTTATGGGCCAGGAACTGGCCTACTTTGATGCCGCCTATGGGTGCATGGTCTACCAAACCTTCCTGAGGAAGCCGACACACATTGACCACTACGAGAACACCATACCGCACAAAGCAAAAGGCGTGCACGTAGATGCTAGCATGATTTATGTGCCTAAGTACGACCTGTGGAAAATCAACGTCCTTACCATGTGGGACCGAACCAAAGACGAAAAGTTGGTGAAGGAAATATTGGACAAAAAACGGACCGGGTATAGCATGGGTGCTAGTTGCCAGAGTTTTATTTGCAGTATTTGTGGCCGCGTGGACGAGATGGACCACAATAGCTGCGAGCATATGAGGCCGAAGGGGACGCTGTGGGGGAAAGAAAATACGCTATCATATCAAGTCATTTCGGCACCCTGCTTTTTTGAGACTAGTTCTGTCATCGATCCTGCAGATCCTACGGCTCAATCAAATGACGTTCTAATATAAATTTATAACATGCTTCTTGTAAAAACATAGGTCACCCAAATGTGGAGAAGACCTATGTTTTTCTGCCCTAACTGCACAAGACCCCACAAAACCGAGCTAGAGGGGATTTGCTCTTCTTGCACCAACCGAATTAAGTCTAAGGAGTCCTGGCTTTCGGTGCTGAGGCCACTGCTGGTCTCTTCGGAGCCTTATAATAAGTCAGATAAGATTACAATAGCTTGCCCTAAGTGCAAGACTCATCGAATCTGTAAGGCCAATAGTTTAGTTACCGCTTGGGCCAGAAAATCACCAGTTAACGGATGGTGCCGATCCTGCCTGGTTAATCAACCAGAGGTTCTGGCTAACTTGGTGCGGAAAAACCTAGGACGTAAACTTGGCGCAGTACCAGAGGAACGCAAAAAAGTGCTGTCGGAAAAGATGAAGCAGAAGTGGTTAGATCCTGAATATAGAGCCATAAAGGAAAAACAGATTGAGGCTCAGTGGTCCGATGAAAACTTTAAGAAGGCTCATTTGTTGGCTTCGCTAGCAGTGCAAGACCAGAGAGAACGGTCTATGAAGGCTCATCACTCTACTTCTGAATTCAAAGAGCAGCAACGTCGAGATTCGCTTGACAGATGGAATGACCCAGCGTACCAAAGTAAGACCTTGGCCCACATTAGTCCTGAATGGCGAGCGAAAATCTCAGAGGCAATGACGAAACAAAGGAACTCTCCAGAGTGGGGCAAAGCGTTATCGGAAAATGCCAAACAAGCACATTTGACTAGCCAAAATTACGAAAAGTTTAAGATCACTAATGAGGAAATCAAAGAGCAGATTATTGGCAGGTTTGATTTCTTAGAGTTTTTGCCAAAACGTAACCTAAAAAGACATGTGTCAATAAAATGTGTTAAATGTGGGGAAGTTAGCGAAAGATCAGTGCACAGGCTCTTCCAACAGTGCGGTTTCTGCTTTAATCAAAGTGTCAGCAGACCAGAGGAAGAAATAAGGGCGTTTATTGAAAGTTTAGGTTTCAATAGGCCGGATAAACATTACATCGGCAGGAAGGAGCTAGATGTTCTTGTTCAAGAGAGAGACATAGCTATTGAGTACTGCGGTCTATACTGGCATAGCGAAGAGATGTATCCAGATCAGAACCACCATAAGAACAAAATGATTTTGGCCAATGAGCAAGGCATAAGGCTCATCACAATATTTGAGGACGAGTGGCTAGACAGGGAGTCGCAAGTGAAGGGTCTGATTAGAGCTATTTTGGGAAAACCAACTGAGAGACACTATGCCAGAAACTTAGATTTCGTCCTAATGGACCGAAAAGCAGCTAAGGATTTCTTAGACGAGCACCACTTGCAAGGTGGCAATGCAGTATTCTATTTAGCTGTCGGTTTGGCCGACCACACCGGCAGGGTGCTTGGGCTCATGACTTTCGGACATCATCATAGAGGTGGAGGGTGTGCCCTAAATAGAATGTGCTTTCTTACCGGAGTATCAGTTGTGGGAGGCGCATCAAAAATGCTTTCGCATGCAAAGGAAATTTTGTCTGGCCTAGGAGTAGACAGCCTTGTAACCTGGTCAGACAACAGATGGTCAGATGGCTTAGTTTATCAAGCGATGGGTATGACATTAGATACTAGACTAAAACCAGATTATAGTTATTGCCGGAGAACTAGGAGATATTCTAAACAGTCGCTTAAACTATCTAAAGAAGAGGCTTCGCACGGTGTGACGGAAGCAGCCATAAGAAAGAGCCAAGGTTACGTCAGAATCTGGGACTGCGGAAAGAAGCGTTGGAAACTGGAGTGGTAACCGATGGCTACCAGGTGACGGTATTAGAATAGGTGATGTTTCCATAGCTATTGTTATTGGTAAAGCTATACTTTACCGAGGACACATACTATGACATCACAGTTGAGGTCTGAAGTGGATTATTGCATAGAGGGCGAGACCGTCACGTTCACCTCAAGATTTTATGACGCAAAAGACCGCGTCTTGTCGACAGTGACGTCAGCCTCCGAGAATGACTTTGTATTAATGCACGGCAGAATGCAACTGACGCTTATGAAGCAGCTCGGGTTAGCCGGTAACCCGAAAGCAGCCAACGAAGACGTCCTAGCCTATGAGTGGCTAATGAAGCAACCTGAGTACCTGAAAGACCTGTACTTCAAGGACAGAGAAATCAACAGCATCAGGCCGTACCAGTTCAGAATCAAGCACAAATAGCTAGTCCAAACTAATAAGGCTAAGACCAGCAATAGCGGCAGCCTTTACGTAAGCTTCCTCGAACACCTCGTTAATCTCCACAGCTTTCTTGGCCAGCCTCTCGTTTATCCCGTGCATAATGCAGTTCTCTAGCAGATCAGAAAAAGCGGCTTCCAGGTCCGATGCTAGTATTTCCGACTCTCCAAACTTGATTGTACAATTATTTATTGCCTCGATCTTGTACCCAACTGATACTGCCGCTTGGCAAAGTAACGTCCTAAACCTATCGTCCATTTATTCCTCCCAACCCGATGCCCCACCGGTCTGTTTAAGTGCTCTTTCCATTCTTTCCTGCTCCTCTTTGCACAGTACACAAAAAGTAGCTGTTAACCTAGCTTTTAGTCGTTTGATGTCAATGTCGTCACCACAGCCTTCGCACTCCCCATATTTGCCTTCCGCTATCCTAGCCAACGCCTCGGTAAGCTTTTTTACGTACAAAGTGTTACGCGCCGACAGTTTGTGGTAGATGGTTTGCTCGGCCATCTTTGCCGCAATGTCCACCTCATCAGCCTGCTTATCGGTAACAAGCTCGGTAGTATCCAGCGGCTTGCTTACCGAAGCTCTTTCGGTTCTAATAGCTTGCTCAAACTCGGCCAATTGTTTCGCAGTCAGTGCCATAAAGATACCTCCTAAAGATTAAAGTGATAGCCTTCCAAGGCCGAAAAAACACTAAGAGATCCCTTTTAGGTAACCAAGGAGTCCCAAAATGTCACCGTCAAAACAGTGCAGGCTTGTTTCAGAGTTAACCAGGAACCTATTGGAAGCTGAGCAGGAGGTGTACGAGATAACCAAGGAAACCCTTCTGGCAGGTTCGATCAGCCGGGAGCAGGAGCTGAGGCTGACGAGGGTCCTCGGAAGGGCTGACGCCCTTATCTATATGCTGACCAAGGCCAAAGCGGAAAGCGGCGAGGAGACCCCAAGAAACCGCTTGACGGCCATTCCTGGGGGCTGCCAAAGGACACCGAAGAGAAATGTAAAGCTTCGTAACATAGTGTAAAAATTTACGACATGTAACGAACGGACATATCAGCTAAGAGTCATTTTGCAGACATAGAGCTGAGAATTGAAGGAAAAGTTAGTATTCATCCCCATGGCAGCAAAATATATTACGGTACTGCTGGAAATAGCCGCCTTTAGGAAGGGAGTGCTAGTGCCAGACGGCGTCCCTGTTTGCCAAAAGGTGTTTTGAATGGAGTTAGTCATTTTGTAGTCCACTAACTGGCGAAGGGAAGGCGTGGCAGTAACCTCATACAAAGTCCTGGAGTTGGTATTTGCCCCGGCCACATTAATCGTCATTTGCACAAATGTTCTACCGTTCAACGTAAAACTGCCACCGAACAACACGCTCTGGTAACCACCGGAACTAGGAGTCAGCTGGTCAAATCTTTTGACTGTATCGGATGCCGTGGTGATATAGAACAACAGCGGCACCCTTTCGGCTGACGACATATTAAACAACAAAACGGAACCAGCAGCTTGCATCCCTGGTGTAAACGCGGTGTCTGTTCTGTTTTGATCACCAAAAGCTGGTGAAGCAATGTTAGTAGCAGTGCCAGAGTCGTCAATTTTGAACATTTTAGGGCCTACCGTAGAAGTCGAATAAGTAGCCATAAAGTACAAACACGAATTAAACACAGCCCATGCGGAAATATTGTCATTAGTGGTAGCGTTCTCCATGCTGACAGCCGCTGACGGCACGTCGGAAGTGTTTATTCTATAAAGTTTGGTGACACTGTTAGTGTTTAGCGCTGAATAGTATAAGAAGTTGGTAGTAGCACCCCTGAAAACTATGTTATCGGATGAGGTAGCCAGGTTTCTGTGATCACCTATTTGTGTTACTACATCAGCAGAAGTAATTTTGAACAACTTCATAACTGCGCTACTATTGTTTAGACCTATATAAATAGCGCCATTAAATAATATAGCATTTGGGCCAGCAGTATCACTACTGGCTTGGCTGCCAGTAGTGTTGGTAACTTGCGTAATGGTACCAGATCCATCCACTCTGAATACCTTGGTCCCACCTCCTGTTTTAACGCCGGTAAAATATAAGTTGTTGTTAAACTTTAGAATTCCATTACCAGAATTAAGTGAGGTTCCGAAAGAGCCATTTTGACTTTGTATTATAGGGTTTAAAGTATCACCTCCGGCGGCAAAATTGCTTACGGTGGTCCAAACTCCCGCCTCAGTCATGGAATATAACTTCTGAGCAAGAGACGCACCAATCGCTGTGAAAAACACTACGTCGCCAATTGAGTCCCATAAAATTATGTTGTCATTAGCGTTGGTAGTGTTAGTCATTTGCTCTACTAGCTCAGTAGACTTATTCATCCTAAATAACTTGAGATTATTGTTGCTTGTGGAGGTTTTCATTGGGCTAGCGAACCAAACATAGTTAGTTGTGTTCACCACAGTTATCGGACCCGCTGGGGTACCGGTTAGCATGCAAGTACGAGATACCCTCTTAAAACTTACCCCTCCCGAGGTAAATGGGATCTCGTTCGAATACCCTACCAGGGATGCATATGGTGCAGCTGGGGTGACTCTCACTCTCAGAACGTCGCCAGGTGAAAACAAAAGTGGGTCTAACCGGAATGAACCGTTAAGAGGCACGCTCGTACCAGCCCAAGTCGGAGACCCAGTATCAGAATAAAGCACAGCGGTAGCACCAGAAGAAGACATTCCTGGTGAGAAAGACGTAGTGATCTTGAAGGAATAACCTATCATTGAGTGTATTCCGCAGGCTTCTGCGTATGTCTTAGCTGTGCCAGGGTCCTGAGTAGTGGAACCGAAAGTGCCAGTTTTTCCGGCACCGCCTGCGGCCACGTTTGTTCCGGCGGCTGGTGCAGATCCGGCACTAGCTGGCGAGACGCCAGTTCCGGAAGGAGAATTAGTAGAAATGGTGGCTGGTAGGACAGCCGAGTACCCTTCCGGTTGCGGCACAAAGACGGTAGACAGCGGAATAGAATATGCCTGCTTAGAGACGTGCGGGTTTAACACAATGGTAATCGTGGGAGCTTTGTATCGTAAGCTTGATTGCGTGACCATGGTCTCACCTTAATAAGTTATAGAGAAAGTTTAACAGGAAATGAGTGGCCATTGCTTGCCGCAAAAGGCAAATAGCATATGGAGCCAGTGGTATGGCCTGTGTATACCCACTGCGCCCCGTTAGTCCAGCTACACTGAGAGATGCATCTTAGGTTAAAAGTAGTTGGCAGTACCTCGTAGGTAGTAACTGATGTGCTGGTGTTGCTGTTTTCTACCAGAGCCCATGTTCCCAAAAAGGTTCTGCCATTAGCAGTAAATGCACCTAACCCTGGCCCAGTACCGTTAAAACCAACAAATGGTAAATTATCATAGAGGTTAATTGCTACCACATTGGCTCTGGTTACTACGTCGGACGAAGTCACATAAAATAAGGTCATCATACCATCGGCGCCCCAATGGCCAAAAAATAAAGCATTTCCTGTGCTTTGGAGAATAAAGTTCCATACACTACTAACTTCGACGAGGCCATCTCTAAACAATGGGGACGCAATGTTGGACACAGTTCCTGCATCGTCAACCTTATATATTTTATCGGTCGTGGTATTAATAGTCCTCCCAACGAAGTACAAACATTCATTAAAGGAAGCCATCTGATGATTAGAGCCTGTACCATAGACGTCTGAAACCCCAGCGTTGTTGTTGAAATTAACAACCGCAGCAGGAGTATCAGAAGTATTTATCCTATACAACTTGCTGAAACCACTGCTGTTCGCCGAAGTGTAATACAAAAAGTTAGTGGTGACTCGTTTTATAGAAGCGCCATCACTAGTAGCCGAGGCGTTTCTGGTGTCTCCGATTTGGGTTATGACGTCAGCCGTTGAGATCTTGCACAGCTTAGATATACCGGCGGCTCCCCTGGCAAGCGTTATATAAATAGCACCATTCCACACTGCCGCTATTGAACCACTGGAATAGTCAGCAGTACCCTGCGAACCCGCAGTGTTTGACACCTGCGTAACCACGCCAGCGCTGCTAACTTTGAATATCTTACGAACGGTGCTGGAATTATTAGCAGAATAATATAAAAAATTGTTAAAAACAATTGTGGAATTGTTCCTTAGGGCAAACGATGTATCTACCCATGGAATTGTGGCGGGAAGATCGCTAATTGTGGCATTGCCTGATGTGTTACCCGCCTGAGTGACTACCAATGCCTCAGTTACAAAATACAGTTTCGACACGCCAGATGAGTTGTTGGCGGTGAAGAAGACAACATCGCTGACAACTCCTAAAATATTTGCGCCATCAGATATGGTGTCGCCCCTTATATTGACTGCCTGAACCACCACCTCAGTGCTCTTGTCCATACGATACAACTTCTGTATACTGCTGCCACCAGGGAAATTGCTAACCCACCAAATGTAATTAGTAGTGCCCGTTACTGCTGAGCAAGTATTTTGGAAAGCATGGGTCTTACCAACCCTCTTTATTGCAGTGCTTACCGAAGTGAATGGTATTTCGTTTGAGTACCCTATCAGCGTTGCGCTAGGAGCAGCCGGAGTTACTTTCACTCTTACGACATCTCCATTGGTAAAAGTGGCTGGGTCAAGAGTAAAGAAGCCATTTAATGGCACACTCGTACCGGCCCAAGGCGGAGTACCAGAATCGGAGAAAAGTACTGCTGTGGCTCCGGTCGATGGCATTCCTGGGCAAAACGTAGTGGTAATCTTGAAGGTGAAACCAAGCTGGATTGGTACCCCTGATTGCTGAGGCCAAACTCTTGCTGTTGTTGGGTCAAAGCTATTGGTTCCGAAAGAACCTGACGGCACTGCCCCACCAGACGTCACGTTGCTTCCTGCTGCTGGGGCAGACCCTCCTATCGCTGGGTCAGCAGTAGTTCCCGGTGCGCTAGTAGCAATAACACTAGGCAGGGAAGTGGTATTACCTTCTGGTTGCGTTATAAAATTAGTGGATATATCAGTAGAATAGTTTTGTTTACCTATCAGTGGGTCAAATGAAATAGTAACTATTGGAACCGTGCGTTTTAGAACAGATAATGTTGCCATCTAATATCCCTCCATCAGGAAACAGTCATTTTTGCTACACCTAAATAGGAAATACCACCAAATACCGAATACACAGTGTTTCCAACAACAGCAGCATTAACACCATTGGTAGCCGCTAGTAGACCTGTGTTAATAAGCTGTCTCAGCCGAAACGTAGTTGGCAATACTTCAAATAAAGCTCTTGCGCCAGTGTCAATCATAGAAACCATTTGCACAAAAGTTCTACTATTAAGCACAAACGATGTATCAAACGAGAGAAAGCTATAACTGCTATATGGGAAAGTTTGATCAGCTCGCGTGATAACATCAGATGATGTAATGTAGTATAACATAGTCCCCTCCGCATGCCCCATAAGTAGTAGCAAAATACTGCCAGCCGCCTGCATAAGGGCGTTGTTATCAATGGTAAACGCAGTGCTATTGGATTTTACGAATGGGGCTCCTATGTTTGATATTGTTCCGGCATCGTCTACCTTATATAGCTTGGCCAAGTTGGTAGTGCTATCAGTTGAGGCAAAGAAATAGTAACTACCGTTAAATATTGCCTGTCCGTTGGCCACTGAGTTATAGCTATCACTAGTGGCCTGATTACCAGTCATGTTCACTACCATTGCTGGCACATCTGAGGTGTTAACTCTGAACAGCTTCAGCACACCATTAAGGTTATTTGCCGTATAGTACATGAAGTTGGCATTAGCCCGCCTCAGTGTGATATTGTCAGTTGTAACAGATGAATTTCGATGATCACCTATTTGGGTCACAACGTCGGCTGTTGTGATCTTAAACAACTTAGTGACGGCTGAGGCATTATTTTGGACAGAGAAAATAGCACCGTTAAATACTATTACTTGAGTGGTGGAGAAGTCTGCGGTCGTCTGATTACCAGTAGTGTTAGTAACTTGGACTATCGTTCCCGACCCATTCACTCTAAACATCTTAGCAACACCGTTAGCATTATTAGCTTGAAAGTAAATGTTGTTATTTAATGTCAGGCTCCCATTGTTGCTAAGTATGGTGTCCCTATTGTGAATCGGCAGGATCTGGGCTATGTTGTCTGAGGATGCGACATTATTTCGTGTATTGCTTAGGAGGGTAATGACAAGAGCCTCAGTGACACTATACAGCTTTAATACACCACCGCCCACGTCGCCCCTGAAGAACACCACATCGCCAATAGCCCCCAATAATATTATTTGGTCGTTCGTAGTGTCGCCCAATAGATTTACTGCCTGAGCCGGAGTCTCAGTAGCTTTGTCCATTCTATATAACTTCTGGTTTGTCCCACTAGTATGCACCCAATACACATAGTTAGTAGTTGATACCACGCCGCCAGAGTCGCCAGAGATAGGCCTGTGTTTCCTGGCGAAAGAAACATTTGGGTTAAGAAACGAAACTTCGTTTGAATACCCTATCAATGCAGCATTAGGCGCAGCGGGAGTGACCTTAACCCTGACAATATCGCCAACTGTCAGCACTTTGGGATCTAAACGAAAGGACCCGTTAAGGGGTACTGATGTTCCGGCCCACGTTGGCGACCCGCTGTCAGAGAACAAAACTGCGGTAGCTCCAGAGGAAGACATTCCTGGCGAAAACGATGTGGATATAAGGAACTGGTACCCTACATAGGTGCTGACTGCAGCGTTATCTGCATAAGTTCTTTTGGTTAGTGGGTCAAAACTACTGGAACCAAACGTGGCAGAGGGAGTGGTACCACCAGCAGCTACGTTGGTACCAGCTGCTGGGGCGGATCCGGCTAAGGCTGGTACGGCTGCGGAGTTAGTAACGCTGCTAACACCAAGCAAAGGAGGAAGGTTGGTAATATTTTGCTCCGGCTGTACCACAAAACTTGATGAGACCGGGACTGTGCTTGAATTCCTACTATGATGCGGAATAAGCTCTATTTTCACTACGGGAGGCTTATACTTTAATACTGACAAATTTGTCATTTCTTACCACCTAATGTGAAACACTCAAAGGGCAGATAGGACTACCCAACTGCCCTATAGACTACGATTAAGTGAAATAGACGTTCCAGCCAACAGTGCTGCCGACAAAAACAAATTCTAGCCTGGAATAGATTGTATCAGCCACAAAGTCCGTAGCGGACGACACAATAAGCTGGCCATTTCTGGCTACTGTTAGATTATTTGTTGCCCAAGTGTTAAGCATATCATAAATATAAACCACGTGACCAACCGATGGAGAAGCTGGCAGAGTGATGGTAAACGCACCACCGCTGGTGTTAGCCAGCAGAACGTCAGCAGTCGACGCTGTGTAGTTGGCAGTCTTAGCCGTGTATGCCGCACTAGCAGTAAGACCAGTTTGGCCTTGAACACCTGTGGGGGCAAAACCAGTCGCGCCCTGGGAACCGGTTGTGCCCTGGACACCAGTAGCGCCTCTCAGTCCTGTGTTTCCTAGGTTACCTTGGCTGCCCTGGAAACCCGTTTCGCCTTGGACGCCAGTAGCTCCGGCTACGCCTTGGACACCAGTAGTGCCTCGTAAGCCTGTGACGCCTTGGACACCAGCAAGGCCAGTAACACCTTGGACTCCGGCAACACCGGCAGCACCAGTATCGCCTTGGACACTCGCACCAGTTGTTCCTTGGATACCGGCACCAGTTGTTCCTTGGATGCCAGTCTCACCCTGGACACCTGTGGCTCCGGCAACGCCGGTAATGCCTCGTAGTCCAGTAGCACCTTGCGCTCCAGCAATACCAGTAACACCTTGGACTCCGGCAGAACCGGCAGCACCAGTATCGCCTTGGACACCAGCAACACCGGTAATGCCTCTCAGACCAGTAGCTCCTTGGACTCCAGTAGTTCCGTCAACGCCGGTCTCCCCAGCAACACCAGTATCGCCTTGGACACCAGCAAGGCCAGTGGCTCCGCGAAGACCAGTTGCGCCCTGCGCACCAGCCAGACCAGTAGCACCTTGCACACCTGTCTCACCTGCTACGCCAGTCTCACCTGCTACGCCAGTCTCGCCTTGGACGCCGGTAGAACCAGCAGAACCAGCAACACCAGTGGAACCAGCAACACCAGTGGAACCAGAAACGCCGGTGGAACCAGCAACACCTGTAACACCTTGTGTACCAACAAGACCAGTAGAGCCAGCAACACCTGTGTAACCTTGCGGTCCAACCGATATAACTGGTGTGTGAACATGCGAGGTTCTAGAATTGCCGTCCAAGTAGAATGTGACATTTACTGTTGTTGCGTTAGTAGTAACAGCATAAAGCTTTATCACTAATCTATCAGTCAGGGCCAAATCAAACTGCAATGCACTATAAGAAAAGTTCACATTAGCTGGCGTAGTACCAATCAGTTCGGCACTAGTTGGCCCAAGTAATAATGTCTCAGTACCGCCAGAAGCTCTTTTATATACTTTGCCAATTATTTGGGTAACACCGGCTGCGTCATCTTGCTGAGCCCACAAGTTAAAATCATAAACACCGTTTATGATAGTCTCAGTATTAGGGTCACCAACAGGAGAAGCAAAAGCTTTTGCTAGCACCTCGCCTGTGCCAGAATCAACAGCAGCAGAGACAGTGGCCTCGGCATCACCAGTTACGTCACGAGTCATGGCGAAGTAACCACTAATATCAGAAGATGTCTGGTGCAGGACATAAACCGCACCAGCCAGTGGACCAACTAATCCAGTCTGGCCTTGCGTACCTTGCGTGCCAGTGGCTCCGGCAACGCCAGTAGAACCTTGTACACCAGTGGCACCATTACCGGTCTCGCCTTGGACGCCAGTGGTGCCAGCAACACCAGTAAAACCTTGGACACCAGTGTCCCCATGGACGCCAGTGACTCCTTGGAGGCCAGTGGTCCCTTTTACACCAGTAGTGCCATCAACTCCGGTAACGCCGTCTACGCCAGTGGTACCATCCACGCCAGTGGCGCCTTGAGTACCTGCGGTGCCCTGGACGCCTGTGACTCCTCTTAGCCCTGTGGCTCCCTGAACACCAGTCTGTCCATCAATGCCAGTTTCGCCCTGGACCCCAGTGGTCCCGCGCAGGCCGGTAGCTCCTTGGACACCAGTAGCGCCATCAACACCAGTCTCGCCTTGGACACCAGTCTGACCATCAACTCCGGTCTCGCCTTGGACCCCAGTGGTCCCGCGCAGGCCGGTAGCTCCTTGGACACCAGTGGCGCCATTTACGCCAGCCAGACCAGTGACTCCCTGAGTTCCATTGTTACCAGCCACACCCGTGGTGCCGGTCAACCCTGTAGAACCTTGGACACCAGTTTGGCCATCAACTCCGGTAGCTCCCTGAACTCCGGTCTCTCCCTGAACTCCGGTCTCTCCCTGAACTCCGGTCTGCCCCCGGACCCCTGTTTGGCCAGTAAGCCCGGTGGCGCCTTGGACACCAGTTTCGCCTTGGACTCCGGTTTCACCTTGGACGCCAGTAGTACCCTGAGGACCAGATAGGCCAGTGGCACCGATCAGGCCAGTAACGCCCTGAACCCCGGTTACACCTTGCACCCCAGTAGCTCCTACTTCCACATTTACCCAAGCTCCATTTTGCCTAAACCGAAATTTAGCCAGGGTGGAGTCATAATAAACATCGCCGTCTACTGGACTGCTCGGAGGAGACGCCAAAGACTCGACGTGATATCCATTGCCTAAGACCAAGAAGTTAGTTGCCATTATGTAAGCCCTTTCTTTTCTTAATTATTTGGTGGCGACAGCAGGAGGGAGGCCACTGTGGCCTCCCTAGAATTTAACTAAGCTAAGAACAGCTTCATATCAGCATGCATAACCTTGGCATTTGCTGTTGTCGTGTACGTAAGCTCGACATTGGTTCCGTTAACAGCTGCTGTCCAGGTAACACCCACAGAGGCTGTCTCGGTGAATGTATCTGTGATCTGAGCGGTGGTGCCATCAGTAGCAACCATCAGAATACCAATTCTGACGTTGTTAGTGGTGGCCTCTTTGATTCTGTACTCTATCATTAGGCCATTGTAAGAAGCGTGAGCAAAGGTGAGAGCAGCCAGTACCGCCGTTGTGGAAGCCGTAAGAGTCAGACTACCTTTGTACTGCTCAAGAATCTTACTAGCACCATCTACTCGGTACAGAAGATTGGTTTCGAATCCACCGGTCGCTGTGACTTCCAGTTTTTCCGAACCAGCAATTATCACCGACCCGTTAGTAAGCGTAGTAGTGATAGTGGCGTCAGGATTGACGTCATTCGTGTAAGCGTCATTCAGCGTGGTGGAGCTAGGAACAGAAACACCTGTGGTACCCTGGACCCCAGTATCGCCTTGAATCCCTGTATCGCCCTGGCCAGTATCACCCTGGACGCCTGTGGTACCATCGACACCAGTGGTGCCCTGGAGACCAGTATCGCCTTGGACGCCTGTTTCACCTTGGAGTCCAGTAACACCTTGCGTACCAGTTTCACCTTGGAGTCCAGTCTCGCCCTGCGTACCGGTCTCGCCCTGTGTACCGGTCTCGCCCTGGAAGCCTGTGGTGCCCTGGAAGCCTGTGGCTCCCTTAACGCCCGTAACACCCTGAACACCGGTAACACCCTGAACACCAGTCTGGCCATCAACTCCGGTCTCGCCTTGGACGCCTGTGGTTCCGTCAACACCGGTGGTTCCTTGGAAGCCTGTGACGCCTTGGACGCCTGTGACTCCCTTAACACCAGTGGTGCCCTGGACACCGGTGGCGCCGTCAACACCTGTAGTGCCCTGGACACCAGTCGTTCCATCAACGCCAGTAGTGCCCTGGATACCAGTCGTTCCATCAACGCCAGTAGTGCCTTGTACACCAGTTGTGCCCTTAACACCAGTGGTGCCTTGGACGCCTGTGGTTCCATCAACACCAGTGGTTCCGTCAACTCCGGTCTCGCCTTGGACGCCAGTGGTTCCTTGGATACCGGTGGTTCCGTCAACGCCTGTGGTGCCTTGGACGCCTGTGGTACCCTTGACACCCGTAGTGCCCTGGACGCCTGTGGTTCCATCAACTCCGGTCTCGCCTTGGACGCCTGTGGTGCCTTGGACACCTGTGGTACCCTGGATGCCTGTGGTTCCATCAACACCTGTTGAACCTTGGACTCCTGTGACTCCCTTAACACCCGTAGTGCCCTGGATACCGGTCGCCCCGTCAACTCCGGTCTCGCCTTGGACACCAGTGGTGCCTTGGACACCAGTGGTGCCTTGGACGCCTGTTTGGCCGTCTACACCAGTAGCGCCGTCAACACCAGTGGTGCCTTGGACGCCTGTGGTGCCTTGGATACCTGTGGCGCCTTGGACTCCCGTAATTCCTTGGATACCTGTGGCGCCCTGGACACCGGTTGTGCCTTGTACGCCCGTGGTACCAGCAACACCAGTTTCGCCCTGGATGCCAGTGAAGCCTTGCAACCCGGTAGAACCTTGGACTCCTGTCTGTCCCTGGATGCCTTGTAGACCTGTTGCACCTTGGACACCGGTGTAGCCCTGAGGACCAACCGAGATGATTGGTGTGTGCATGTGAGAAGTTCTGACATTACCGTCTAGGTATACCGTAACATTGACAGTGGTAGGATTATCAGTAACTGCATAGATTTTTGTTACCAATCGATCAGTCGTGGCTAGATCAAATTGCAACGCGCTGTAGGAGAAGGTCACGTTGGATGGGCTTGTTCCCAACAACTCTTGGCTTGTCAGAGACAGAAGAAGAGTCTCACTTCCACCAGAAGCTCTCTTGTAAACTTTTGCTATCAGCTGGGTGACACCAGCTGCCGTGTCCTGCTGAGCCCAAATATTGAAATCATATACACCGTTAATAACAGTTTCGGTGTTAGGATCACCAACAGGAGAAGCAAAGGCCTTAGCCAGTACTTCCCCAGTACCAGAATCGACTGCTGCCGACACTGTGGCCTCAGCATCTCCAGTGACATCTCTGGTCATATTGAAATAGCCGCTGATGTCGGATGCCGTTTGGTGCAGGATGTAGACCGCGCCGGAAAGAGGACCGACTAGCCCGGTTGCCCCCTGGATGCCTTGGACACCGGTTTCTCCCGAGACGCCAGTCTCGCCTTGGACACCAGTCTCGCCTGCTACGCCGGTAGCTCCCTGGCCGGTGGTGCCTTGGACGCCGGTAGCTCCGTCGACACCGGTGGCCCCATCAACTCCGGTCTGGCCTGCTATTCCGGTTTCGCCTTGGATGCCGGTTTCGCCTTGGATGCCGGTTTCGCCTTGGACGCCGGTTTCGCCTTGGACGCCCGTGGTGCCCTTAACACCTGTTGTGCCTTGGACACCAGTGGTGCCGTCTACACCAGTTGTGCCTTGGATGCCGGTTGTGCCTTGGACACCTGTGGTTCCCTGAACGCCAGTGGTGCCTTGGACACCTGTGGTTCCGTCAACGCCGGTCTCACCTTGGACGCCGGTGGTGCCCTGGACACCGGTAGTTCCGTCTACCCCAGTTGTGCCTTGGACGCCTGTGGCTCCCTTAACACCAGTGGTGCCTTGGACACCGGTTTCGCCTTGGACGCCAGTGGAACCTTGGACCCCAGTTTCGCCTTGGATGCCGGTGGTGCCTTGGACGCCTGTGGTTCCGTCAACACCCGTGGTGCCTTGGACGCCTGTGGTTCCCTTAACACCAGTGGTGCCCTGGACGCCAGTGGTTCCGTCAACCCCGGTCTCACCTTGAATGCCAGTAGTTCCCTGGACGCCAGTAGTTCCCTGAACGCCAGTGGTGCCAGCAACGCCAGTGGTGCCAGCAACGCCGGTGGTGCCCTGAACGCCAGTGGTTCCCTGGACGCCTGTGGTACCTTGGACTCCGGTCTCGCCTTGGACGCCGGTTTCGCCTTGGACTCCGGTCTCGCCTTGGACGCCTGTGGTACCATCAATACCTGTGACGCCTTTAGAACCGGTTACCCCTTGGATTCCGGTTTCACCTTGTACGCCAGTCTCGCCTTGGACACCTGTGGTGCCATCAACACCAGTCTCGCCTTGGATGCCGGTTGTACCTTGTACACCCGTGGCTCCGTCGATCCCTGTTTGGCCGTCAACGCCAGTTGTTCCCTGAACGCCGGTTTGGCCATCGATACCTGTGGTGCCTTGGACGCCTGTTTCGCCTTGGATGCCAGTTGTGCCTTGGACGCCTGTGACTCCCTTAACACCAGTGGAACCTTGGACGCCAGTGGAACCTTGGACCCCAGTTTCGCCTTGGATGCCAGTCTGACCGTCAACACCGGTGGTGCCTTGGACGCCGGTTGCACCATCAACACCAGTTTCGCCTTGGATGCCTGTGGCTCCCTTAACGCCTGTGGTGCCTTGGACCCCGGTTTCGCCTTGGACGCCAGTGGTACCATCTACTCCGGTTGTGCCGTCAATGCCGGTTGTGCCTTGGACACCAGTTGTTCCATCAACACCAGTGGTGCCTTGGATGCCTGTGGCTCCCTTAACACCAGTGGTGCCTTGGACACCGGTAGCACCGTCAACACCGGTGGCTCCGTCAACACCAGTTTCGCCTTGGATGCCTGTGGTGCCTTGGACACCGGTAGCACCGTCAACGCCCGTGGTGCCTTGGATGCCTGTGGCTCCCTTAACACCAGTGGTGCCTTGGACGCCTGTCTGGCCGTCAACACCAGTCGCTCCATCTACACCGGTTTCACCTTGGACGCCAGTGGTGCCCTGGACGCCAGTCTGGCCGTCAACACCAGTGGTGCCCTGGACACCTGTGGCTCCCTTGACACCAGTAGTACCCTGAACACCAGTGGTTCCATCTACGCCAGTAGCTCCGTCAACACCTGTAGTGCCCTGAACGCCAGTGGTCCCTTGGATGCCTGTTGCACCGTCAACGCCGGTAGAGCCTTGGACGCCAGTGGCTCCCTTAACACCAGTGGTGCCTTGGATGCCTGTTTGGCCGTCAACACCAGTGGCACCGTCAACACCGGTTTCACCCTGAACACCGGTAGTGCCTTGGACGCCAGTCGTGCCATCGATACCTGTCGAGCCCTTAACACCGGTAGTGCCTTGGACACCGGTAGTGCCCTGGATACCAGTAGCACCGTCTACGCCAGTAGCTCCGTCAACACCGGTTTCGCCTTGGATGCCTGTGGTGCCTTGGACTCCGGTGGTGCCCTGAACGCCAGTCGTACCTTGGACGCCGGTTTCGCCTTGGACTCCGGTGGTGCCTTGGACTCCGGTGGTGCCTTGGACTCCGGTGGTGCCCTGAACGCCAGTCGTACCTTGGACTCCGGTGGTGCCTTGGACTCCGGTGGTGCCCTGAACGCCAGTCGTACCTTGGACACCTGTTTGTCCGTCAACGCCGGTTTGTCCTGCAATACCAGTAGTGCCCTGAAGGCCTGTGATACCTTGTAGGCCTGTGATGCCCTGGAGGCCTGTTGCACCTTGGACACCGGTGTAGCCTTGCGGACCAACCGAGATGATCGGTGTGTGCATGTGGGAAGTGCGGACATTGCCATCCAAGTATACCGTAACATTGACAGTAGTAGGATTATCAGTAACCGCGTAAATCTTAGTGACAAGGCGATCTGTTAGAGCCAAGTCAAACTGGAGAGCACTATAAGAGAAGGTCACATTGGTTGGACTTGTTCCCAGCAGTTCCTGACTGGTCAGAGACAACAGAAGGGTCTCGCTTCCGCCAGAAGCTCTTTTGTAGACCTTAGCCACCAACTGAGTAACGCCCGCAGCATCGTCTTGTTGTGCCCAAATATTAAAGTCGTATACGCCGTTTATAACAGTTTCAGTATTAGGATCGCCAACTGGCGAGGCAAAGGCCTTTGCCAATACCTCTCCGGTACCGGAATCTACTGCTGCCGACACTGTGGCCTCAGCATCCCCGGTAACGTCTCTGGTCATGTTGAAATAGCCGCTAATATCGGACGCCGTCTGGTGAAGTATGTAAACCGCACCAGAAAGAGGTCCAACTAGGCCAGTAGCTCCTTGGATGCCCTGGACACCGGTCTCTCCGGAAATACCAGTCTCTCCGGAAATACCAGTTTGGCCTTGGACACCAGTTTGGCCATCAACACCAGTCTCTCCTGCAACGCCAGTGGTGCCTTGGACACCAGTCTCGCCTTGGACGCCAGTAGCTCCGTCAACGCCGGTGGTGCCTTGGACACCAGTCTCGCCTTGGACGCCTGTCTCGCCTTGGACGCCAGTAGCCCCGTCAACGCCGGTTTGGCCCTGAACACCAGTCTGGCCGTCAACACCAGTTTGGCCTTGGACGCCAGTAGCACCGTCAACACCCGTGGTGCCTTGGACTCCGGTAGCACCCTTGATGCCTGTCGTGCCTTGGACGCCTGTTTCGCCTTGGACACCAGTCGTACCTTGGACGCCTGTTTCGCCTTGAATACCTGTGGTTCCTTGGACGCCTGTAGCTCCGTCAACGCCAGTCGAGCCTTGGACACCAGTCGTACCTTTGACACCAGTGGTTCCTTGTACTCCGGTTTCACCTTGGATACCGGTAGCACCATCAACACCAGTTTCGCCTTGGACACCAGTTGTGCCCTGTACGCCCGTGGTTCCGTCAACGCCGGTTTGGCCCTGGACGCCGGTGGCTCCTTGGACACCAGTGGTACCCTGGATACCAGTTTCGCCTTGGACTCCGGTTTCGCCTTGGATGCCTGTTTCGCCCTGAACTCCGGTAGTACCCTGAACTCCGGTTTCGCCTTGGATGCCGGTTTCGCCTTGGACACCCGTGGCGCCTTTAACACCTGTGGTGCCCTGGACCCCGGTCTCGCCTTGGATGCCTGTTTCGCCTTGGACTCCGGTTTCGCCTTGGACGCCAGTGGTTCCCTGGACTCCAGTGGTTCCGTCAACACCAGTTTGACCTTGGACTCCGGTGGTGCCCTTAACACCCGTAGTTCCTTGGATGCCTGTTTCGCCTTGGACTCCGGTTTCGCCTTGGATGCCAGTCTCGCCTTGGACTCCAGTGGTTCCTTGGATGCCAGTTTCGCCTTGGACTCCAGTGGTTCCTTGGACGCCGGTAGTACCCTTAACTCCAGTGGTTCCCTGGACCCCGGTATCACCTTGGACCCCAGTCTGGCCATCAACGCCGGTAGTGCCTTGAACGCCTGTTGTCCCTTGGACGCCTGTTTGTCCGTCAACGCCAGTGGTGCCTTTGACACCAGTGGCACCTTGGACTCCGGTGGTTCCTTGGACCCCAGTTTCTCCCTGAGTTCCAGTCTCGCCTTGGAGACCTGTTTCGCCTTGGACACCAGTCTGGCCGTCAACGCCAGTAGCTCCGTCAACACCAGTTTGGCCCTGAATGCCGGTTTCACCTTGGACGCCAGTGGTTCCTTGGATGCCAGTTTCGCCAGCTACGCCGGTTTCACCCTGGACACCAGTTTGGCCATCAACACCGGTAGCGCCTTGGATACCAGTTTCGCCTTGGACACCGGTAGCTCCGTCAACGCCGGTGGTGCCATCAACACCAGTTTGGCCTGCTACGCCGGTGGCTCCTTGGACACCAGTGGTGCCTTGGACACCAGTCTGACCATATATGCCGGTTTCACCCTGGACTCCGGTCTCACCTTGGATGCCAGTCTCGCCTTGGACACCTGTGGTTCCTTGCACACCAGTCTGGCCATCAACGCCAGTAGCACCGTCTACCCCTGTTGTGCCCTGAATGCCTGTGGTTCCTTGGACACCAGTGGTTCCTTGGACTCCGGTTGCTCCGTTAACACCAGTTGCGCCTTGGATGCCAGTTTCACCTTGAACGCCGGTAGTTCCCTGGACACCGGTAGTTCCCTGGACGCCAGTGGTGCCATCAACACCTGTGGTACCTTGTACCCCAGTAGTACCCTTAACACCCGTGGTGCCTTGGATGCCGGTTTCACCTTGGACACCGGTAGCTCCGTCAACGCCAGTCTCACCTGCGACACCAGTGGTGCCTTGAACACCGGTAGCTCCGTCGACGCCAGTAGCTCCGTCGACGCCTGTAGCGCCCTTAACACCCGTGGTGCCCTGAACCCCAGTGGCACCGTCAACGCCTGTAGTGCCGTCAACGCCAGTCTGGCCTTGGATGCCAGTAGATCCTTGTACGCCTGTGGTGCCATCAACACCCGTGGTACCTTGTACCCCAGTAGTACCCTTAACACCAGTGGTACCCTGAACACCGGTAGCTCCGTCAACACCGGTCTCGCCAGCAACGCCTGTTTCGCCTTGGACACCAGTGGTGCCTTGGACACCAGTGGCTCCGTCAACCCCGGTAGCTCCGTCAACACCAGTAGTACCCTTAACACCCGTGGTGCCTTGGACACCTGTGGTGCCGTCTACCCCTGTGGTGCCGTCAACGCCAGTCTCGCCTTTAACACCTGTTGTTCCTTGGACGCCAGTGGTGCCCTGAACACCGGTAGCTCCGTCAACGCCAGTCGTACCCTTAACACCTGTTGTGCCTTGGACACCTGTGGTTCCTTGCACACCAGTCTGGCCATCTATGCCAGTTTCGCCCTGAATGCCAGTAGTTCCCTGAACGCCAGTCTGGCCATCTATGCCGGTTTCACCTTGGATGCCAGTAGATCCTTGTACGCCCGTGGTACCTTGGACACCCGTCTCGCCTTGAACGCCAGTAGCTCCGTCAGCGCCAGTGGTGCCATCAACACCAGTCGCTCCTTGGACACCGGTCTGGCCATCTACGCCAGTCTCTCCTTGGACACCGGTCGCTCCGTCAACACCAGTGGTGCCTTGGACACCCGTTTCACCCTGAATGCCGGTAATGCCCTGCAAACCTGTTGCACCCTGGACGCCAGTATAACCTTGTGGGCCAACTGAGATGATTGGTGTGTATATGTGAGAAGTGCGAACGTTGCCGTCCAAATAGACAGTAACATTAACAGTAGTCGGATTGTCAGTAACCGCGTAAATCTTAGTAACAAGGCGGTCTGTCAGAGCCAAGTCGAATTCTAGAGCACTGTAGGAGAAGGCAACATTGGAAGGACTTGTTCCTAACAGCTCCTGGCTAGTCATAGACAAGAGCAGTGTTTCGCTACCACCAGAAGCTCTCTTGTAAACTTTCGCTACGAGTTGGGTAATGCCAGCTGCAGTGTCCTGCTGAGCCCAAATATTAAAGTTGTACACGCCATTAAGGACAGTTTCAGTGTTAGGATCACCAGCCGGGGAGGCAAAGGCCTTGGCCAATACCTCACCGGTTCCAGAATCAACAGCAGCCGACACTGTTGTTTCCGCATCACCAGTAACATCTCTGGTCATGTTGAAATAGCCGCTGATATCGGACGCTGTTTGGTGGAGAATATAAACCGCACCAGACAATGGACCAACTAGCCCAGTAGCTCCTTGGATACCCTGAACACCGGTCTCTCCAGAAACGCCTGTCTGGCCAGCAACGCCAGTTTCTCCAGAAACGCCTGTTTGGCCTGCTACGCCGGTGGAGCCAGCAACACCTGTTTGGCCAGCAACGCCAGTTTCTCCAGAAACGCCTGTCTGACCTGCGACACCGGTAGAACCTGCTACACCGGTAGTGCCTTGGACCCCAGTCTGACCGTCAACACCGGTAGCTCCGTCAACACCAGTTTCGCCTTTGACGCCAGTGGTGCCTTGGATGCCTGTGGCTCCGTCAACGCCGGTTTCGCCTTGGATGCCGGTAGTGCCTTTGACACCTGTTGTGCCTTGGACGCCTGTTTCACCTTGGACACCAGTCTCGCCCTGAATGCCAGTTTGGCCCTCAACACCAGTGGTGCCTTGGACACCGGTTTCACCTTGGACACCAGTTTCACCTTGGACACCAGTGGTTCCCTTGACACCAGTGGTGCCTTGGACCCCAGTCTGACCGTCAACACCAGTGGCTCCGTCAACACCAGTTTGGCCTTGGATGCCGGTAGTGCCTTGGATGCCTGTGGCTCCATCAACACCGGTGGTTCCCTGGACACCAGTGGTTCCTTTGACACCTGTGGTGCCTTGGATGCCTGTCTCGCCTTGGACGCCAGTGGCTCCGTCAACACCAGTTTGGCCCTGAATGCCGGTAGTGCCTTGGATGCCTGTGGCTCCATCAATGCCGGTGGTTCCCTGGACACCAGTGGTTCCTTTGACACCTGTGGTGCCTTGGATGCCTGTCTCGCCTTGAACACCTGTCTGTCCATCAACTCCGGTTTCGCCTTGGATGCCGGTAGTACCCTGGACACCAGTCTCGCCCTGAACTCCTGTTTCGCCCTGAACCCCAGTGGTTCCCTTGACGCCGGTAGTACCTTGGATGCCTGTCTCGCCTTGGACACCTGTCTGACCATCGATGCCGGTTTCACCTGCGACGCCAGTAGCGCCTTGGATGCCTGTGGCTCCATTAACCCCAGTTTCGCCCTGGACGCCGGTGGTTCCCTTGACACCTGTGGTGCCTTGGATGCCTGTCTCGCCTTGGACGCCGGTGGCCCCATCAACTCCGGTCTCACCTGCGACACCAGTGGTGCCTTGAACACCGGTAGTACCGCCTACCCCGGTAGTACCTTGGATGCCTGTCTCGCCTTTGACGCCAGTGGCGCCTTGGATGCCTGTGGCTCCGTCAACGCCTGTCTCGCCTTGGATGCCGGTGGCTCCGTCTACGCCGGTTGTACCTTGGACACCAGTGGTGCCAGCAACACCAGTAGTGCCCTGAACCCCAGTTTGGCCAGCAACACCAGTCGCACCAGAAACGCCTGTCTGTCCCGCAACACCGGTCGTGCCCTGGACGCCGGTAGCTCCTTCTACGCCGGTTTCACCCTGGATGCCAGTTTCGCCTTGTGAGCCTGTGGTCCCAGCAACGCCAGTGGCGCCCTGGACGCCGGTGGCGCCATCGATACCAGTCTCGCCTTGGACCCCAGTCGTGCCGTCAACGCCTGTCTCGCCTTGGAGGCCTGTTTGGCCTTGGGCGCCAGTCTCTCCTGTTACGCCTGTCTCACCTTGGACGCCGGTGGCTCCGTCAACGCCAGTGGCGCCATCGATACCAGTTTCGCCTTGTGAGCCTGTGGAGCCTTGGATGCCTGTTTCGCCCTGAGCGCCTACGAGACCGGTTACACCCATAGTGCCGTTATTACCTGCGACACCAGTAGAACCTTGGACACCGGTCGCTCCGTCTACACCTGTCTCGCCTTGGACCCCAGTTTCGCCTTGTACGCCGGTCGCCCCATCAACACCTGTAGTGCCATCGACGCCTGTTTGGCCTTGGATGCCGACGCTTCCTGTTTCGCCTTGGGTGCCAGTAGTGCCTTGGACTCCTGTATCGCCCTGAATACCCTGAACGCCAGTATCGCCTTGCGCTCCTGTAGTACCAGCAACGCCGGTGAATCCTTGATCACCACCAGCTGGTCCTGTGACACCCTGTAGACCAGTGGCACCAATTGGGCCGCCTGATGGGCCTGTGGAGCCTGGGAGACCGGTTTGGCCTATTGCACCAGTCTCACCAGCGACACCAGTGTAACCAACACCAGTCGCACCAGCAACGCCTGTTTGGCCGTCAATACCGGTAATGCCAACGCCAGTGGAACCTTGGACACCGGTTTGTCCTTGGGCACCTTGGGCACCGGTTGTGCCTTGCACCCCGGTTTGGCCGTCAACGCCGGTGGAACCTGCAACACCTGTCTGGCCTTGCTCACCACCAGTTGGGCCAGTTACGCCTTGGAGACCAGTGGAACCAATTGGGCCACCAGACGGGCCAGTGGGGCCAATAAGACCAGTTTGTCCCTGAATACCAAAACCAGTATCGCCCTGGATACCAGTATCACCTTGGAGACCAGTTGCCCCGTCAACGCCAGTCGCACCGGCAACACCAGTTTCGCCTGTTACGCCGGTTGTGCCTTGGACGCCTGTGGAACCAGCAACGCCTGTAGCGCCTGCGACACCGGTCTCGCCCTGAGAACCAGTATCACCTTGGACGCCTGTAGCACCCTGGACGCCTGTTTCGCCCTGAGAACCGGTAGTGCCTTGGACACCAGTGGCACCTTCTACGCCGGTGTCGCCTGTGAGGCCTGTCTGGCCTGCCACACCGGTGGGACCCGCAACACCTGTTTGACCCTGCTCACCACCAGTTGGGCCAGTTACGCCTTGGAGACCAGTGGAACCAATTGGGCCACCAGACGGGCCAGTTGGGCCTGCTAGACCAGTAGAACCAGCAACACCCGTATCGCCCTGAGAACCAGTAGCACCAGCGCCAGTATCGCCCCTGAGACCTGTTTGGCCTTGTGCGCCTATTCCAGTCTCGCCTCGGAGACCAGTATCGCCCTTGAGGCCGGTTTGGCCTGCAACACCTGTTTGGCCTTGGAGGCCGGTTTGGCCCTCAGCCCCTGTCAACCCTTGAGCACCAGTCTCGCCCTTGAGACCAGTATCGCCCTTGAGGCCGGTTTGGCCTGCTACCCCAGTATCGCCTTGGACACCAGTTTGGCCTTGCTCGCCACCAGTTGGGCCAGTAACGCCTTGGAGACCAGTTGCGCCGATTGGGCCACCAGATGGGCCTGTGGAACCTGCTAGACCTGTTTGGCCTTGGATACCGAAACCAGTATCACCTTGGGAACCAGTATCGCCCTTGAGACCAGTTTGGCCTGCAACGCCTGTTTGGCCGTCAATACCAGTAGTGCCTTGGACACCTGTGGAACCTGCAACGCCTGTTTGGCCTGCAATGCCAGTGTCACCAGCGACACCAGTGGAACCCTGGATGCCAGTATCACCTTGGATGCCAGTTTGGCCTGCAACGCCTGTTTGGCCGTCAATTCCAGTAGTGCCTTGCGAACCAGTATCACCTTTGAGGCCGGTCTGGCCCGCAACGCCAGTCGCGCCGCCAACGCCAGTAGTGCCTTGAACCCCTGTTTGTCCTTGCTCGCCACCAGTTGGGCCAGTTACACCTTGGAGACCAGTGGAACCAATAGGGCCACCGGAAGGGCCGGTTGGTCCGATAAGACCTGTTTGTCCTTGGATACCAAAACCAGTATCACCCTGAATGCCAGTATCACCCTTGGCACCGGTCTGACCAGCAACGCCGGTGGAGCCCGCAATGCCGGTGGAACCAGCAACGCCTGTTTGGCCCGCGACACCTGTCTGACCGTCAACACCAGTGGAACCTTGGATGCCTGTGGCGCCCTGGATACCAGTATCACCTTTGAGACCAGTTTGGCCTGCAACACCTGTTTGGCCGTCTACACCAGTAGAACCTTGAGCACCAACGCTGCCTTGGGCACCAGTGTCTCCTTTGAGACCAGTGGAACCTGCAACGCCAGTCTCGCCTTGGACGCCGGTGGTTCCTTGCTCACCACCAGTGGGGCCAGTAACGCCTTGGAGACCAGTGGAACCAATTGGGCCACCGGAAGGACCGGTAGGTCCGATAAGACCTGTTTGGCCTTGAATACCGAATCCGGTGTCGCCCTTGGTACCAGTATCACCCTTGAGACCAGTGGTACCTGCAACACCTGTTTGGCCTGCAACACCTGTTTGGCCTGCAACGCCGGTAGAGCCAACAATACCTGTTTGGCCATCAACGCCTGTGGTGCCTTGGGCACCGGTTTGACCTTGTATGCCAGTATCACCTTTGAGACCAGTGGTACCTGCTATGCCAGTTTCCCCAGCAACGCCGGTGGAGCCTTGCGCACCAACGTTTCCTTGTAGGCCAGTATCACCTTTGAGACCTGTCTGTCCTGCAACGCCGGTAGAGCCAGCCACACCCGTTTGGCCTTGTTCGCCACCAGTAGGACCAGTTACACCCTGAAGACCAGTGGAGCCGATTGGGCCACCGGAAGGACCAGTGGGACCAATGAGACCTGTTTGGCCCTGAATACCAAAGCCGGTATCACCTTGGGAGCCAGTATCGCCTTTGAGACCGGTTTCCCCAGCAACGCCGGTAGAGCCAACAATACCTGTTTGCCCAGCGACGCCGGTTGTGCCCTGGATGCCTGTTTGGCCTGCAACGCCGGTAGTACCAGCGACGCCGGTGGAACCTTGGACGCCAGTATCGCCCTTAAGACCGGTTTGACCAGCAACGCCGGTGGCGCCGTCAACGCCGGTGGCGCCTTGCGCACCTACGCTGCCCTGAACACCAGTATCACCTTTGAGCCCGGTTTGGCCTGCAACGCCTGTAGAACCTGCTACACCCGTTTGGCCTTGTTCGCCACCGGTGGGACCAGTTACACCCTGAAGACCAGTGGAGCCGATTGGGCCACCAGAAGGACCTGTGGGTCCGATAAGACCAGTTTGGCCCTGAATACCAAAACCAGTATCGCCCTGAGATCCTGTATCGCCTTTTAGTCCTGTTTGGCCTGCGACGCCGGTGGAACCAGCAATACCTGTCTGTCCTGCAACGCCGGTGGAACCAGGAACACCTGTTTGACCGTCAATGCCGGTAGAGCCTTGGGCACCAGCGGAGCCAGCAACGCCGGTATCTCCTTTGAGACCAGTTTGGCCTTGGATGCCAGTAGCACCGTCAACACCGGTAGTACCCTGGGTACCTACGTTGCCCTGAATGCCTGTATTACCCTGGAGACCTGTTTGGCCTGCTACGCCGGTGGAGCCAGCAACACCTGTTTGGCCTTGCTCACCACCTGTAGGGCCGGTTACGCCTTGGAGACCAGTGGAGCCAATAGGGCCACCGGAAGGGCCAGTAGGTCCTATGAGACCAGTTTGGCCTTGGATACCGAATCCAGTTTCACCTTGAGAACCAGTGTCCCCTTTGAGGCCAGTCTGACCTGCGACACCGGTTGAGCCAGCAACACCTGTTTGGCCTGCGGCACCAGTGGTGCCCTGAATGCCTGTCTGGCCGTCAACGCCTGTAGAGCCAGCAACACCTGTTTGGCCATCAATACCTGTAGAGCCTTGCGTACCTGCTTGACCCGTTAGGCCGGTTTGGCCTGCAACGCCAGTCTCACCTTGGTTACCAACGTTGCCTTGAATACCAGTTTGGCCTGCAACGCCGGTGGAACCAGCAACACCAGTTGTGCCTTGGACGCCGGTTTGGCCTTGTTCGCCACCGGTTGGGCCAGTTACGCCTTGGAGACCAGTGGAGCCAATTGGGCCACCGGAAGGACCAGTGGGACCAATAAGGCCTGTTTGACCTTGAATACCGAAGCCAGTATCACCCTTAGATCCGGTGTCACCTTTGAGACCGGTTTCCCCAGCACCGCCAGTGGAGCCAGCAACACCTGTTTGGCCAGCGATACCGGTTGTGCCTTGGATGCCTGTTTGGCCTGCGACGCCGGTGGAACCGGAGACACCAGTCTGACCTTGAGTACCAGTGTCACCTTTGACACCTGTTTGGCCTGCAACACCGGTGGCACCGTCAACACCTGTGGCACCTTGAGCACCTACGCTGCCCTGAACACCAGTATCACCTTTGAGCCCGGTTTGGCCTGTAACACCTGTAGAACCAGCAACGCCGGTTTGGCCTTGTTCGCCACCTGTAGGACCAGTTACACCCTGGAGACCAGTTGAACCAATTGGACCACCAGAAGGACCAGTAGGTCCGATAAGACCAGTTTGGCCCTGAATACCAAAACCAGTATCGCCCTGAGATCCTGTATCGCCTTTGAGACCTGTTTGGCCTGCAACGCCTGTTTGGCCTGCAACACCCGTTTGGCCGTCAATACCAGTTGTTCCCTGGATGCCTGTCTCACCTTTGAGACCTGTTTGCCCAGCCTGACCGGTTTGACCTGCTGCGCCAGTCTCACCTTTGAGACCAGTTTGGCCAGCAACACCTGTTTGGCCGTCTACGCCAGTGGAACCTTGTGCACCAACATTGCCTTGGAGACCTGTAGGCCCGATAAGGCCTGTTTGGCCTGCAACGCCGGTAGTACCAGCAACTCCGGTTTGGCCTTGCTCACCACCAGTAGGACCAGTTACACCTTGGAGACCAGTGGAGCCAATAGGGCCACCGGAAGGACCTGTAGGCCCGATAAGGCCTGTTTGGCCTTGGATACCAAAGCCAGTATCACCTTGGCTGCCAGTCTCACCTTTGAGACCAGTTTGGCCAACAACACCTGTTTGGCCTGCAACTCCGGTAGTACCAGCAACTCCGGTAGCACCAGCAACGCCTGTCTGGCCGTCAACACCAGTGTTGCCTTGAATGCCAGTATCACCTTTTATACCAGTCTGGCCAACAACACCTGTCTGGCCGTCAATACCAGTATTTCCTTGGACTCCGGTCGTGCCTTGGGCGCCTGTCTCACCTTTGAGACCCGTAGAGCCTGCGACACCTGTTTGGCCTGCAACGCCTGTTTGGCCTTGCTCACCACCGGTCGGGCCGGTTACGCCTTGGAGACCTGTAGAACCGATTGGTCCACCAGATGGACCAGTGGAGCCCGCAAGACCAGTCTGGCCCTGAATACCAAACCCGGTATCACCCTGGGAACCTGTATCGCCTTTGATACCTGTGTCACCTTTGACACCGGTTTGTCCTGCTACGCCGAAGCCAGTATCGCCCTTCAGACCAGTCTGACCGGCAACACCGGTTTGGCCTTGGACACCAAAGCCAGTATCACCCTTGAGGCCAGTTTGGCCATGAATACCAGTCTGACCATCGGCCCCAGTAGCTCCCGCAATGCCAGTTGCGCCAGAAACGCCAGTCTGGCCTGCTGCACCAGCAACACCGGAGATTCCGGTAGCACCAGCAACACCGGTCTGGCCAGCAACACCAGTTTGTCCCTGCTCGCCACCTGTTGGGCCAGTTACACCTTGGAGACCAGTGGAGCCAATTGGACCGCCTGATGGGCCTGTCGAGCCTGGGAGACCAGTTTGTCCTTGTATGCCAGCCCCAGTGTCACCTTTGACACCTGTGTCACCTTTGAGACCAGTTTGCCCAGCAACACCGGTCTGACCATCTACACCAGTATCACCCCTGGCACCTGTCGAACCTTGGACGCCGGTAGCACCTACACCAGTTTGGCCTTGTGCTCCTACGCCGGTTTGGCCCTGCGCACCAACACCGGTTTGGCCTTGTATTCCGTCTGAACCAGTACTGCCAGCAACACCTGTCTGTCCTTGAGAACCGACTAAGCCAGTATCACCCTTAGGCCCAGTTAAGCCCAGAGCACCAGTTTGTCCTTGGATACCGGTCTGACCCTGCTCGCCACCCGTTGGGCCAGTTACACCTTGGAGACCAGTGGAGCCAATTGGGCCACCAGACGGGCCAGTGGGGCCAATAAGACCTGTCTGTCCTTGAATACCGAAGCCAGTATCACCTTGGGAGCCAGTATCACCCTTAGTACCAGTATCACCTTTGATGCCAGTGGTACCTTGGGCACCTAAGCCAGTAGCTCCTTGGGCGCCTGTGTCCCCTTTTACCCCGGTTTGCCCGGCTACGCCTGTTTGGCCTGCGACACCAGCAACACCGGTCTGACCCACAGCACCTTCGGCACCGGTGATACCTGCGACACCGGTTTGGCCTGCGACACCGGTTTGGCCTTGGAAACCAACAGATCCAGTAGCACCGGTAGCACCGGTAGCACCGGCAACGCCAGTCTCGCCCTTGAGGCCGGTTTGGCCTTGCTCACCACCTGTTGGGCCTGTCACACCTTGGAGACCTGTAGAACCAGTTGGTCCACCAGAAGGACCCGTAGGTCCGATAAGGCCTGTCTGACCTTGGATACCGAAGCCAGTATCACCTTGGGAGCCAGTATCGCCCTTGAGGCCGGTATCGCCTTTGGCACCAGTGGTACCTTGAGCACCTAGGCCAGTGTCGCCCTTGATTCCAGTGTCACCTTTGAGGCCTGTCTGACCTTGCGCTCCTGTCGCACCAGCAACACCAGTCTGGCCCTGAGAACCATCAGCACCAGTTGTTCCTGCTACGCCCGTTTGGCCTGAGACGCCTGTTTGGCCTGCAACACCGGTTTGGCCTTGGGCACCAGCCGAGCCAACGCCCGTTTGTCCTGAAACACCAGTAGGACCAACAACACCAGTCTGGCCTTGTTCGCCACCTGTTGGGCCGGTTACGCCTTGGAGACCAGTTGAACCAATTGGACCACCAGAAGGACCAGTAGGTCCGATAAGGCCTGTCTGACCTTGGATACCAGCACCAGTGTCACCTTTGATTCCGGTGTCACCTTTGAGGCCTGTTTGACCAGCAACACCAGTTTGTCCATCTACTCCTGTTTCACCTTTGATACCAGTGGCACCTTGGGCGCCAGCCGCACCAACACCAGTTTGGCCTTGGACACCAATACCGGTTTGGCCCTGAGTACCAATACCTGTTTGGCCTTGGATTCCATCAGAGCCAGTAGCACCAGCAGCACCAGTCTGGCCCTGAGAACCGACTAAGCCGGTATCTCCCTTGGCTCCGGTTTGTCCTGAGACTCCAGTTGAGCCTGCGACACCAGTCTGTCCTTGCTCGCCACCCGTTGGGCCAGTTACACCTTGGAGACCAGTAGAACCAATTGGTCCTCCAGAAGGACCCGTAGGCCCAATGAGGCCTGTCTGGCCCTGAATACCGAAGCCAGTATCACCTTGGGAACCTGTATCGCCCTTAGTGCCGGTATCACCCTTGACACCAGTTTGTCCTTGTGCTCCTGCCCCAGTATCGCCTCGGAGCCCTGTATCACCTTTGAGCCCGGTCTGGCCAGCAATGCCTGTTGAGCCTGCAGCACCGGTAGCACCAGTAACGCCTGTTTGGCCCTGAGAACCGTCAGCACCAGTGTCGCCCTTAGCACCAGTTTGGCCTGCTATGCCGGTATCACCTTTAAGCCCAGTTTGGCCAGCAGCACCCGCAGAGCCAGTAGAGCCCATCACACCAGTTTGACCAGCAACACCTGTTTGGCCTTGCTCACCACCGGTTGGCCCAGTTACGCCTTGGAGACCAGTCGCACCAATTGGGCCACCTGATGGGCCTGTAGAACCTGGAAGACCGGTTTGGCCTTGAATACCGAAGCCAGTATCACCTTGGGAGCCTGTATCGCCCTTAACACCCGTATCACCCTTGATACCGGTTTGGCCCTGGCTACCTAATCCTGTTTCACCTTTGAGGCCAGTTGGGCCAGCAACACCTGTTTGGCCCTGGATGCCAGCACCAGTGTCGCCCTTAGCACCAGTTTGGCCTTGGACTCCTGTTTGGCCGTCTATCCCGATAATACCAGTGGCGCCAGCCGAGCCAGAAACACCAGTTTGTCCTGCTGCTCCTGCTGCGCCGGAAATGCCAGTAGCCCCAGAAATGCCAGTTGAGCCTGCGACACCGGTTTGGCCTTGCTCGCCACCGGTTGGGCCAGTTACGCCTTGGAGGCCAGTGGAACCAGTTGGACCACCAGAAGGACCAGTAGGCCCGATAAGACCAGTTTGGCCTTGGACGCCAGCACCAGTGTCGCCCTTAATACCTGTATCACCTTTGAGACCTGTTTGGCCAGCAGCACCGGTAGTTCCGGCTGATCCTGTTTCGCCCTTTATGCCTGTCTGGCCATCAATACCGGTCTGACCTTGGCTACCAATACCAGTATCACCCTTGATACCGGTTTGGCCCTGAATACCAGCACCAGTGTCACCTTTGACACCTGTTTGTCCTTGGATACCAACACCAGTGTCGCCTTGGCTACCAGCTAATCCTGCTGTACCAGTGTCGCCCTTGAGACCAGTTTGCCCTAACGCACCGGTTTGACCCTGCAGACCTGTTTGGCCTTGTTCGCCACCGGTTGGTCCTGTCACACCTTGGAGACCTGTTGCACCAATTGGGCCACCGGATGGACCAGTAGGACCAATAAGACCAGTCTGGCCCTGAATACCAGCACCAGTGTCACCCTTAGGACCAGTTTGACCAGCAATACCAGTTGCACCAACACCTGTTTGGCCTGCAACACCAGTTTCGCCCTTGGTACCAGTAGCACCCGCAGCACCGGCGGTACCAACACCAGTAGCACCCGCAGCACCGGCGGTACCAACACCAGTAGCACCCGCAGCACCTGTTTGGCCCGCAGCGCCTGTTTCACCTTTGAGACCAGTTTGCCCAGCAGTACCCTGCTGTCCAGTCTCGCCCTGAAATCCTGTAAACCCTTGTGCGCCACCTGATGGGCCGGTCGGACCTTGGAGACCAGTCGCGCCTATTGGACCGCCTGATGGGCCAGTCGGGCCTGCGATACCAGTATCACCCTTGAGACCAGTAGACCCTATTGCGCCGGTTGCTCCGACGCCTGTTTGGCCTGCAACGCCTGTTTGGCCTGCGATACCAGTCTGTCCCTGTTCTCCTAACCCGGTAGCGCCGATTGCGCCTTGGGCACCGGTGTCACCTTTTGCACCAGTTTGTCCGTCTATACCAGTTGCGCCTTGTGTTCCGGTCGCACCAGCAACACCGATACCAGTATCACCTTTGATACCGGTATCACCCTTGAGACCAGTTTGGCCTTGATCACCACCGGTTGGGCCGGTTACGCCTTGGAGACCAGTGGAACCAGTCGGTCCACCTGATGGACCAGTTGGCCCAACAAGACCCGTTTCGCCTTGGATACCAGCACCGGTATCGCCCTTGAGACCAGTATCACCCTTGAGACCAGTATCGCCCTTGAGACCAGTATCGCCCTTAACACCAGTTTGTCCTTGGGCACCAGTTGCACCCTGCGTGCCAACACCTGTGGTGCCTCTGAGGCCAGTGGCTCCTTGTTGCCCGATAGCACCAGTGGCTCCTTGGGAACCAGTTTCGCCTTGGAATCCAGTAAATCCTTGGGCACCGCCCGAAGGACCCGTTGGACCTTGCAGACCAGTAGCACCAGAAGGACCACCAGAAGGGCCAGTTGGGCCAGCTAACCCTGCAACACCAGTTTCGCCTTGGATACCAGTAGTACCGCCACCGCCAACGTTGTCAACAATACTGAACATGTCAATGTTGCGAGCAAAATTTGCCAAGTACACTGGCAAACTCTGCAAGTCAGTGGCAGCATTCCAACCAAGCGAGAGAAGTGTTGAGTTCGCACAAATAAAACCAGGCTGGCCTGCGTAGTCATTAGGATCTGGTATGCCAGTTCCGTCTAAATACTGAATAGTGACATTTACGGAACCAGCAGATGCGCTGTTAACAGCTAATACTTCGTATCTTGCCACTAGGGCATTGTCAACAGAAAGGTTTGAAATGTCTATGAAAACAATGTGGCCAACCGCCACGTCAAAACCGCTAAAGAAACCAGACCCATCTAGTATATCAGCATCAACATCCCAATTAGGACCATTTGGTGTCGAGCTAGTTATGGTAAACTTAGATTGAAACTTGCCTAGTGCCATGTCATTTCTCCAATTAGTATTATTTCTGTTTCATTCTTAATATGCGTTTACCACAACAGCTGAGCGTAATTCTCCGCCGACGCTGTGAAACCAGTCATAGTAGCCGTGATAGTGCCGGACGAGTTGACAACAGTGCTGCTACCAGAGCCATTTGCGTAAGTGCTAGCAGTGTACCTAACAGCAAATGGTCGTTGAGAAGTTAGCAAAGTAGTCTTCCCAGTAGTTTCCGGAAAAACAAAGGTTGCGTTGGTATTTGCGCCTGTTTCGGCGGCTGACCAGTTGGCTTTTAGCGAGACGTATTTTACATTAGTGCTCGGTCTTGTTATCGTGACCGAAAGAGCGGCGGGAGAAACTGTTTTTACTAGAGATACGTTATCCAAGTCAGCTGTCGGACCAAAAGCCATTAGTTGGACAGTGTTGTCGCCATTAAATATTATCCGCATCTCGGTGCTGCCACCGCCACCGCCAACACCGGTTGCACCTTGTGCACCAGAAAGTCCGGTAGATCCTTGGACACCAGCTCCGGTTAGACCTTGTGCGCCCGTTGCTCCCTGGCCACCAGCACCTGTCGTTCCTTGCAGTCCAGCACCAGTCAAGCCTTGGCTACCGGTCAATCCTTGGATACCAGTAGCACCTTGGCCGCCAGCACCAGTAGCGCCTTGGAGTCCGGCCCCAGTCACACCCTGCGTACCTGTTAAGCCTTGGAAGCCTGTGGAGCCCTGAAGTCCTGCACCGGTTGCACCTTGGGAACCAGCTGAGCCTTGGACACCGGTTGCGCCCTGGCCACCAGCTCCGGTAGCACCCTGGAGACCCGCCCCCGTAGTACCCTGAATACCAGTAGCACCTTGGCCACCAGCTCCTGTTGCACCTTGGAGACCTGCTCCAGTAGAGCCTTGGACACCGGTAGCACCCTGGCCGCCAGCACCTGTGGCACCTTGTGTACCAGCACCAGTAACACCTTGGAGGCCTTGGATACCGGTAGCACCTTGGCCGCCAGCACCGGTTGCACCCTGAAGTCCTGCACCGGTTGCACCTTGAATACCGGTGGCACCTTGGCCACCAGCTCCTGTTGCACCTTGTGTACCAGCACCAGTAGAGCCTTGGACACCGGTAGCACCCTGGCCACCAGCACCAGTAGAGCCTTGAAGCCCAGCACCAGTAACACCCTGGAGGCCTTGAATACCGGTAGCACCTTGGCCGCCAGCACCGGTTGCACCTTGTGTACCAGCACCAGTAGAGCCTTGGACACCGGTAGCACCCTGGCCACCAGCCCCAGTAACGCCTTGGAGACCCGCTCCAGTAGTGCCTTGGATACCGGTAGCACCCTGGCCGCCAGCTCCTGTTGCACCTTGGGTACCAGCACCTGTGGTACCCTGGGAACCAGTTAAACCTTGAATACCGGTAGCACCCTGACCACCAGCACCTGTTGTACCTTGAAGTCCTGCTCCTGTTGCACCCTGAATACCGGTTGCACCTTGGCCACCAGCACCGGTAGTGCCTTGAAGTCCTGCTCCTGTTGCACCCTGAATACCGGTTGCACCCTGGCCACCAGCACCGGTAGTGCCTTGGAGTCCTGCACCTGTTGCGCCTTGGAGTCCTGCGGAACCCTGAATACCGGTAGCACCTTGGCCACCAGCCCCAGTGACACCCTGTAGCCCAGCACCGGTTGCACCCTGAATACCGGTAGCACCCTGGGTACCGGCACCGGTTGCACCTTGGGTACCAGCACCAGTAGTGCCTTGGATACCGGTAGCGCCTTGTCCTCCGACACCGCCCGTGGCACCTTGGAGTCCGACTCCGGTTGTCCCAGCAACACCTTGTGAGCCAGTTGCGCCCTGAATACCAATATTACCCTGGGCACCGGTAGCACCTTGGATGCCAACACCAGTAGAGCCCTGGTTACCAGACAACCCAGTAACACCAGACAATCCGGTTGCACCTTGGGCACCTACTCCGGTTTGTCCTTGTAATCCTTGCGCACCAGTATTGCCAGACGCACCAGTGGTCCCCTGAATACCAGTGGTGCCTTGCGCTCCTGCTGGGCCGCTGACACCAGTCGCTCCGCTGATTCCTGTGTCGCCTTTGACACCAGTGCTTCCTATTGGGCCACCAGAAGGACCAGTAACACCTTGTAGACCTGTGGAGCCGATTGGGCCACCAGAAGGACCTGTTGGTCCGATCAGACCTGTGGAGCCTTGTGGACCTACGCCAGTGTCGCCTTTGACACCAGTGGTTCCCTGAATACCAGTAGATCCAACTGCTCCCAAACCAGTTGGGCCTTGCGCTCCAACCCCTGTCACACCAGCTGGACCAGTTTGACCACTTTGGCCAGTCTGACCAGCAACACCGGTAGCGCCCTGAGCACCAGCAGACCCTACGCCGGTACTGCCTTGATTACCAGTAGCGCCTTGGACACCAGTTTGGCCGCCAATGCCTGTTTGGCCAGTGAACCCAGTAAATCCTTGGGCGCCACCAGACGGTCCGGTTGGGCCTTGGAGACCAGTTGCGCCAATTGGGCCACCAGAAGGACCAGTTGGTCCTATTGAGCCAGTGTCGCCTTTGGCACCAGTAGCGCCTGAGCTTCCGAGACCTGTGCTGCCCTGAACACCAGTAGCGCCCTGCTCCCCAGTTAGCCCCTGCCCAGTGGCACCCTGAGCACCTTGTGCGCCAATACCAGTTTGGCCTTGTGCGCCTACCCCAGTGTCGCCCTTGGCACCAGTAGCGCCTTGGCTACCAGTTGGTCCGGCTAATCCGGTAGCACCTTGTGCGCCAACACCAGTTTCGCCCTGAATGCCAGTGCCACTTACCAAACCAGTTGGGCCTTGTGGACCAGTTGGGCCGGTCGCACCTAGTTGGCCAATGCCAGTTGGGCCTTGTAGACCAGTTTGTCCTTGCTGGCCAGTTTGGCCAGCGACACCTGTATTGCCTACTGGGCCACCAGACGGACCAGTTTCGCCTTGGACACCAGTTGAACCAACTGGGCCACCAGATGGTCCGGTGGGGCCAATTAGTCCAGTCTGCCCTTGGATGCCAGCACCGGTTAAACCCTGAGCACCAGTATCGCCCTTGGCACCGGTAGCGCCGGTACCAGTTAAACCTTGACTACCAATACCAGTTGCGCCTTGGATACCAGTATCACCCTTGGCACCAGTATCGCCTTTGATTCCTGTATCACCTTTGATTCCTGTGCTGCCACTAGCTCCGGTTGCACCAGAAAGTCCTGTATCACCCTGAGTGCCAGCGGTACCAGCCACACCGGTAGCGCCAGTGTTGCCGCTAACGCCAGTTGATCCCTGGGCTCCGGTCTCACCAGCTATGCCGGTTGCGCCGACCGGGCCACCAGACGGGCCAGTAGGCCCTTGCAGACCAGTAGCACCGCTAGGCCCACCAGACGGACCAGTTGGACCAGCAAGACCAGTGGCACCTAATCCGGTTTCGCCTTTTGTTCCTGTCGCACCCTGGGTACCAGCGCTACCACTGGCTCCTGTGCTACCGCCAGCGCCAGCAGCTCCGGACATACCAGTATAACCCTGGATGCCAGTATTTCCTTGAACACCAGCGGTACCGACGCCAGTTGCGCCTTGTGTGCCAACGCCAGTGGTTCCTTGCGTTCCGATACCTGTCAGACCCGTGAAACCTTGCTGACCAGTAGCGCCAGATGCGCCAGTATATCCTTGAATACCAGTCTGACCTTGATAGCCAGTGTGCCCCTGAACACCAGTGGCACCTGAGATGCCTTGAATACCGGTCGCCCCGTCAATACCAGTGTAACCCTGTACACCAGTTGCTCCTATTGGTCCACCAGAAGGTCCTGTTAAACCTTGTACCCCAGTGGCACCCGGCGGTCCACCTGCTGGACCAGTAACGCCAAGTCCAGTAATACCTTGGACGCCTGTCTCACCGTGTACGCCAGTGTCACCTTGGGCGCCCATTGGGCCTTGCCCACCAACTGGCCCCGAGACACCAGTCGCACCCTTGGAGCCAGTGCCACCGCCTCCCCCCGTGTACCCCTGCTGGCCCTGGATACCGGTAGCACCCTTGGCACCAGTTTGGCCATAAACACCTGTTATCCCACCAAAACCCGTGGAACCTTGTTGGCCTTGGATACCGGTCGCACCTTTGGTGCCAGTACTGCCAACCTTACCAGTAACGCCTTGTTGGCCTGTTACACCTTGCTGACCTCTCGCGCCGGTATCACCTTGTGTCATATCGTATTACTCCGTTAATGCTGCATAGGAGGGATCGCACATGCGTTTGTTCAAATCTAAGACTGGTACAAACCAAAAAAATAAAATGCACAAATTATAAAACACACTAAATAATTGCATTTGGCAGGAGAAAACATGAACAAAAAAGTATTGAGTGCCGCTAAATATCTCAGAGTGCCGTACCGCCTCGTACCCGAGTTTGTTAACGTGGCCAACGGTGAAAAACTAACCAACGAATTGTATGCGATTTTGTTCAAGGCGCTGGCTGCTGAGATGCCATATGAAGTAGCTAAGGCAAGAAAGGCCGACCCTTACGTATGGATAGAAGCTTGGGTTAAAAACTTAAGAGAACAACCCAAAGTTAGTTTGATGCAAAGACAACTAACCTGCCAGAGTAATACTTAGGAGTGTTATGAACCGCTTGTGTGTACTTTTGATATATGCTAGTGTTACTGGGTGCATAGTGACGCATGCACCTGAGCCAGCTGACAACCCGTTTATAAAAGCAGACATTTATGAACCGGCTATGCCATTCGAACCAGTGATTAATGAGCCAGTTGTTGCTACGCCAAATTGTTTACCTGTTACGACTAATTCCACCACGCTGTGCAAGGCTATGTTTAAGACAGTCTATGCAGCCGCCGAAATGGTGGCCGACAGCTTAGGTTGTATTGACATGGCGGCAGTGGCGGCAGATGTCGGTCAGGCGTTAGCTAAGCTAGATTTTTGTGACGTGAAAAAGAGGGGCTTGCTTGGGTTGCCAGTGTGCTATACTCTGACCAATTACGCAGCCGAGTTTGCTGTTAAAAGACTGCCAGCCTCTTGGCAATGTTCTGGTGGGTATGTCACAGTATACGCCAAAAAGCAGATGTTGGATGCCTGCCGCATTGCTTTTCCATATTAATATCGACCGGGAGTGCTCAGGCATGGCAGACACAAAGAAGAATATGACATCATTAGTATTGACTTTTTGGCTAGTAGTCTTGTCTACGTCGTCTATCTTCGTTGCCGTTAAGTTCAAAGATGTCAGGGCTGAAAAGGTTACACTTGAGCATACCAAACAGGAGCTTGACGCAAGAAAACAGGAACTCGATGAATGGGAGGCAGACCTAACAGCAAGAGAAGAAGAATGGCGACATGGATTAGATCTTAAGGGAAGTGATGGAATACCACCACCGGTAGAGGACGACTCATCCAAAAAACGGCACCCAAGAAAGATAGAGATACCGCCTTCACAATAAACCAACCTAATTTGCTACCAGTTCAAATACGTCTGGTTCAACAAACAGCTCGTAAACATCTTCTGATATTCTTCTTATTTTCCTAACTTTCCATTCCTTGGCGGCAATTGTGCCGTCAAAGTAGTGATGTTTGGCATTGATGTCAACCTTAACTGCTGGCAATAAATACTTACCAGACGTTAACGTCATTAATTCTTTCGTATCAATATCTTCTATGGAACTATCAATGTCGACAATAAGCGCAGTTATTTCTACACCGAGTTTTGCGGGTATGTGCTCCTCATCTCTTGTTAGCTGTTGCTCACGGTCATACCACGCTTCTCCATATCCTGATACTTCTATAGACTGAACAAAATCTGCAATGTCATAAGCCATAAAAACACCTTTCATAACAACTTATTTGATTGAGGGCACCAATGATAGACAAACATCTTCACCTTAGCGGGGCAGCCTCCTCCCGAACGCTATGGGAACTTGTGCAAGATTCTGGATACAAGACTGGCATCAAAACATTCCATGAGTTTGATAATTTTACGTCTCTCCGAAATTCAGGAAGTCTTGACGCTTATCTAAAGGTTTTGCACTGGTTAGACAAAATTCAGTCGTCTCCCTTAGCCGTGAAAGCTTGCGTATACGACGCCTACGTGTCGTCATTTATGGCTGGGTGTGAAGAACTGGAATTGCGCTTTAACGCAACCAAGCGGTCCCAGGATGGAACTATTGACCTGGACGCTATTATTATCTCTGCTAGGGCCGGTCTGGAAATGGCGTCTTCTAGGTTCGGAGTCAAGGGAAGCTTAGCAATGTGCTTGGGTTGGGACTGTTCAGATGAGGCCAACTGGGCCTGCACCAACAAGGCAATAGACTATGTTGGGAAAGGAATAACCACTATTGATATTGCTGGGCCGAGCCACTTAGCCACTGATGACAAAAGGCAGTTATTTACTAGCATGTTTGACAAAGCTAAAAAAGGCGGGCTGATAACAACTTGCCACGCGGGGGAAATCGTGCATGACTCCTTGGAAGCCGAGCTAGAATGGGCGTTATATAAGCTGAGACCTGACCGGATTGGCCATGGAATACAACTGGTCAAATACCCAAAACTGCTGGCTGTGGCGGCTGCTAATTGTGAGTTTGAGATTTGCATATCGTCAAACATTGCCTCAGGGGCCGTATCCGGACTTGAGGAGTTTGTAGGCATATTTAGGGCACTAGAACACGCCAATGCCAAGTGGACACTTTGTACTGACGCCACTTTTCCGTTAGGCACTAACATTACCAGGGAGCACTACTTATTTGATGAGATTAAGAAATTAGCGTGAATGGGTTGGCCTTATTGCTGTGGGAAGGAGGGTGGTGGAGACGGCGGGGAACTGCCCCCCGCGTCCGAAACTTGTCCAAAAAGGCCTTCTACGTGCGTATCCGATTAGTTTAAACTCCGATCGGCGGCAGACAGGGATGAACTGATTTCTCAATTACATCCTCCACCATGACCCTTTTTTAAGCTGGTCAGCCCGTCCAGCGGCCATGCAGTTTACGTGCTGCTAAGCCAGTCGCCACGTTCCAAGTAGATAAACCCACGTGCGTTACTTGGACCACACGAACTGCTGCGGATTAGGCAGCGAGCTTGAGAGTTTGGGCGCGAGCGCCAAAATTCACATGGACAACATTTGTTTTGTCGTTTAAAGTTTTACTTCTGTTTTGTAAAGCGAGAAAAGTGCCCGCCACACGCCAGCCAAATCCTACAAGTCCCGTCGAATCTAAAGCGTCCCCATATGAGAAATCTAACACTGCCTTTTATGGCCAAAACTATACTAGCAAATCTTGCCCACCTAAGTTGATTTCTCTGAACCTAATCTGCCCTATCAATTGGCAGTAATCAGCCAAGTTAACAGGTAGCGCAAAAAATGCTTTCTTGTACAACACAGAATCAGAATTTATTTTGGCACCAAACTTAGACAATAGGTTGTTAACTTCCTCATTAGTGGGGTACCAAAACAGGTCCTGCAGATAGCCAATCTTGCCACTATCCAAGTGAACCTGCTCCGGATAGTCCCCGTCTACCGCAACGACATGATCCACTTCATACATGTCGTCAAGCACGCGCTGCCCACTAGTAACAGTCCAAAGCTTAGCCAGGTAGTCCAGGCTGTCGATTGGACGGTCGCCAATGTCCAAACCCCTGAGGTTGTCTGCTTGCTTCCTGCTTCTGACCTGTCTCTTTATCTCGTTCATACGCCGTCCTCATTGATTTTGGCCATCATGTCGCGTTTTATCTCTTCTAGTTCCTCAAGGTTGTAATTCCACTTCTCAAGGTCTCCCCACTTCAGGCCAATCTCAAATTCTACCTCAAGTGGCAACTTAAACTCGATACCATAAACCTCGGTCATAAACTCCTGAAGCTTGGTCGTGAACTGGTCTTCGGCCACTACCAACGACTCATCAAGCTCCGCAAATGGTACCAGATACAGGCATGAGTCATGAACTGCATTGACTACCTGCCACTGCTTACCATTGTCCCTTATATACTTAGCAAACAGAGAGGCGCCGATCATGCCAGCATCTGAGGCTATTCCTTGGATAGGGGCGTTAGAGGCTACTCTAAGAGCTTTGCTTGCAAGCCCACGAGCTTCTGACGGTAACGATGATTGCTGGTACTTGCCATAAGAGTCCCTGTATAAGTCAAAAACTGGCAAACGCCTACGACGACCGTGCGGCGTTTCGACGTAGCCTCTGGCCATTGCCATTTCCTTCATTTCGGCTTTCCATATTGCGATCTTAGGAAAGCTAGTGAAGAACTTAGTAAACCATGTTTCCACTTCCTCTGGGCTTTTCTGGTTTTTCTCAGCAATGGAATCAATGGAACTATCGAACAATATGCCGAACGAACAGTCCCACATCAGCGCATTCGCTGCCACAAAGTAAGGATGCTCACTATTAAGAACCAGGTCATACACCTCCTCTACTCTATCAGTTTCGACTACCTCTTTAACTTCCGCATAGAAAAAATCACCAATAATACTATTTACTTTGTCATGGTCAGCCAAAAAAGTTGAGTGCGACTCACCAAAATGTCTGTCGTAGTCAGAACCAGCGATAATAACACTGTGATAAGCCTCGTAAGTAGTTTTACTAACTACCGAGTTAACAATGCCAAGATTCCACAGCATCACTGATATTTGCCTTGGTAACAAACTGGATCTGCTAGTGGCCATCACGCTCCTAACACCAGCTCCTGATGACGACCCGGCTCCTGACATGTAGCCGCTAATAAATGCTGCTTGGATATTAATTGGTGATAATAGCACTAGTCTAGGGACTTCTTTTAACTCTGTGCCGAAAATGCATCCACAATGTGCAGCGAATTGGCTAATAAAGGCAGATGATGAGGTGCCGAACAATTTCTTCTGAATGAAACAATATTTGTCATATTCTACAGCACCGTCTGATACAAAATAACCGAGCCACCAAGCCACATCTTCGGTCATGATGTTAGGACATTTGGTGCCATCCTCACACACATTGATTGTTAGGTCAGTGTCAGGGAAGCTTACTGGATTATGATGAATTGGTATAAAATGCCTGCCAGGCACGAGGTCCTTAACATACACAAATTTGGATTCTAAGGTTTGCTTGTCGTACGCCATTATCTCGTGATCTTCGCTTACTCCGCATTCCCAACCGCGACTTGCCTTGATCGTATATATTTTTGAAGTGGGCCGGTACAAGTCCAGGACTGGGGTCCACTCTTTACCAGTCCAGACCAATTCACCAATTTCTACTTCCTCAATCTTCTTGAAGCCACGACTAGTATGGGTTAGCGTTCCTTTTGCCAAGCACGCTTTTGCAGCTTGCCTTTCTATTTTAGTTATTTCCTCGATTGGCTTACCGAAGACCATAGCAGCAGTTTGTTTATGAATGTCGCCATACAGCTCGCACTTGGTTAACAGCTCTGGGGACGGGTTTTGGCGGTACTCTTCCATTACCTTCTTGCCCTCCCGAAGAGCCAACGCAAGGCTGTCGTCGCCAGACAAAATGCCAACCCACCTAATCTCGTTAGCCTTATAGTCAAGCTGAACCATAACAGTTCCTGGCGGGGCCTGGAAAATGTTCTTTATAGATTTTTTGGCTTCGTTCTCGGCTCTCGGTATCTGCTGAAGGTTAGGGTTTGAACATGAAATCCTACCAGTGACAACGCGGGTAAGATTAAAGTCGGCCCTAATGCGGCTGTCTGTATGGCAATCCTCGTCACTACCTGAGGGCGACACCCTGTTGTACATTTTGGCAGCAAATGAGTCGTACATCTTCCGATACAACGACCATTCCATAAACTGTTTCACAAACGGATTTGAATCATTGGTTGTTTGCCACTCGTCATCAACTGATGGGACTCCAGACACGCCGACTTTCCCTGGCGCCAACCTAAGTACATCAAAAAACAGGACTTGTGGGTGGCCTTTCTTAGCAAAGTCAAACACCCAAGGAGGAGCGGCCAGTGGCGACACGGTACCAGCCCCCTTGAAGGCCTTGGCCAACAGTATTCTGTTGGCCATCACTCCTTCCGACTTATCGCGCAGGCCGCCTTGTATTGACTCAATTTCCTTAAGCAACGGCGAACTTCTCGAAATTAGCATCCGCAAGTAGTCTTTATTGACCGGCAAACCATTGTACTCAATGTCGGAAAACATTAATATCATCTGGCCGTATAGCCCGTACATAAGCCCGTAAAATTGCACCAGGTAATTTTGTCGCTTAGCCTCTTTTATCAGTGCGTTCATTAGCCTATAAGTCACAATGACGTCAACAGCCCCATAGTCGGCTAAGGTGCGAAGCGGCAGGCTGCTAAGGTTGCCGTCATTTCGTACCGCCAGCACCCCCTTGTCATACCCATCAAAATTGCAGTAATCGTACACCAGCTGTTTCAGCGTGTAGATACCAAATTTAAAGTCAGCCACTCTTTCCCCTCGATTCTCATCGACAAGAAAAGCACCAACCATCGTGTCAAATATTGGAGCAGAAAGTAACGGAACGCCAATAATCGCTCTGATTATGTTGCATTCGAACTTTAGGTTATGACCAACCCAGTTGGTTATTGTGGACGGATTTTTGAACAGGTCGTACAGCAGCTCTTTTATTTCTGCTAACTCCTCCGGGGAAAAGGGAGTCTCTGCGTGCTGGTATGGTATTACGTAACCCGTGTCGTCATCCATAGAAAACTGAAGCGTGGCTATACGGTTTCCGTACCTTTTCTTAAGATTATCCGTTTCAATATCTATGGAAACAGGACCATCGCAGGCTTTCAAACGATCCACAAAGGATCTTACTTCCTCTATCGACATTAGTATTACGGCTGGTTTTACTTCCTTTTCCTTTTGTTCCTGTTGCCCAGTTATCAGGTACTTAACCTGGGCCACCCAAGAGTCCTGGTAAACAGGGTTTCTCATTACCATTTGCGGAGAGGCCAAAAACTTAACAGGAATGTTGTTAAATGTCTTCGTTTCTGTATAGAGTTTGGTGATTGGCCTATGCTCTTCCGGAAACAAGGTTTCCTTCACAGTATTGCCCATTATCACCAGAGTCTTTGGCTGCAAGTTTCCAAGGTCGTTTAGGAAAAACTGGTAGCACTTATTAATGGCGTCTTTTCTTTGCGGGTATGTAGCAAACGATACTGCCTTTAACCAACCCCTGGAATTGGGCTTAGAATAATCAGCCCAAGACCGAGTAGAAGCTTCATCAATAGGGATGCCCCTAACCAAGTAGGTGATGCCAAACGAGATGTTCAGACTTTCCAAAACCTGTTTGAGTAGGGAAAACTCAAAAAACGAAAAAGCTTTTACTGTTTGCTCTTTGGACATCATGCCAGCAAAGGCGTCTAGCGAGTACACCTCCATGACAAACAAGTAGTCAACCGCCCCATGGTCCTGGCCCTCTGGATAGTAGGCAAACCCAGAGGGCCTGTCGCAAAATTTAGACAGCGGACAATCTTGGCTACAGTCTACTCTATATGAATACCTATACGACATTTGCTCATCCTAGCAAAACTACTCACAAACTGTACTGCTGGGCAATATGCCTAACAGTGGCCGCGAAGCCTTCTTCCAATCCGGTTTTAGGACTCCAACCTGTTAGATTGCGGAAAGTGCTGTCATCTACCTTGTAACACTTGTCATGGCCCGGCCTGTCTTGGACAAATTCCAGTACCATATCTTTGCCGGAATACTTATGAACGGCTTTGGCTAATACATTTAGTACCTTCAGGTTGGTCATAAAGTGGTCGCCACCAATCATATAGTTGCCGTTGCCAAGCTTAATTACTTCCATTAGGGCTGACACATGGTCATCGACGAAAAGCCACTGCCTAAACTGGTCGCCCTCACCATAAACTGGCACCGGCAAGGAGTCAATAAGAGTGTTGGCAATAGCCTTTGGCAAAAGCTTTTCGTGATGCTGCCAAGGCCCATAATTATTACAGCAGTTAGTAATAGAGATTGGCAACCCGTAGGTGTGCCTAAACGAACTGGCTATGTGGTCAGAGCCTGCCTTGCTGGCAGCATACGGGCTTCTTGGGTCGTACCTAGTATTTTCGTTAAACCCAGCCTGGTCTGGTGTCGTTTCCCCAAAGACCTCGTCCGTGGAGACATGAACAAACCTTGCGCGGTGCTTCTCATCGGCGTCCAGTAGCCTGTAATAAGCTCTGAATACCTCTAACATCGTCCAGGTACCGATGACATTGGTGTCGAAAAAGACACCGGCTGCCTTGATGGAGTTGTCAACATGAGACTCGGCTGCCAAATGAAAAACTACGTCAGGGCGAAAGGTAGAGAAAGCGCTTTCAACACCGTAGCGATCCACTATTGATACGAAACTAGTTAGTAAATTTTCTTGCGGTGGAACACTGCTAGTATTAGCAGCATACGTCAAACTATCTATTATCATAACCTTGTGGCCTAATTGCAAACAGTGTCGTGATAGCGCAGAGCCTATAAATCCAAATCCGCCAGTTATCATTATTTTCATGTTCGCTCCTTACATTTCTTGGTTATTTTTTAGTAAACACACAGGGAGGTTCTGTATGAAAAAGTTTTTCTTGGCTTTTTTGCTCATGGTAATGTCCGTGCCAGCAATAGACGCTTCGGCTTTGCCGCTTCTTGGCAACAGAGCCGGTTTGGCGCAGGGCGGCGGACCGTTGGCAAGACTTGGCGGTCTACGGGCAAGAATTAAGGCCCGCATTCAGGCTCGCAGAGCTGCAAGGGCAGCAGCGGCTGCTGCCGCCGCACCTGCAGCTGCTGCTGCACAGTCGTCCAACTAAGATGCTTCGTATGGGGAGGCATATTATCTTATGCCTCCCCACGTTGTATCCAACAGTATCAAAATCCGCAGTACAGGCCTCGTACCGGCTGTCAGCCGCTGATAAGATTTACGACGACAACGGCAAAACAGAACTACTTCGGGAAGACTTTTCCATTAACTGTAAACAGATCCAACCAGGCATTCTGGCCAAAGCCAGCCAAACGACCAACATTGCGTCAGTTTTATACTATGACAATCTGCGAAAACCTGGTAGCAGTTTTTCCATTGGCGCCAGTTATATATCGGTGTTTACTAACAGTCAGATAGACTTGGCTGGGCTAGATGCTAATGTATCAGAAGTGGCATCCGATCTTGGTGCAATAGGGTGCTCAGCTTTCAATGTGTCCAACATTAATTATTTTGGCGACATATCGTTAGGAGTAAGACAGCTCATTCAGTCCGAGCATCTATCCGTTGATTTGGGGGCAAGCGTTCTGGTTCCCCCTAACCAGACAAGGCGGGTGTTAGAAGAAAAACGCTCCCTTGCCGCGTCCTTCTATTTAGAACCGGCTATAACATACGGCAGGGTTAGCATTAGTACTCCGGCTGAACTGATACTGTCAACACAAAATACTAAGCTTGACCACAACATATCAGTAAAACTAAGCCTAAACAGCATAGCACTGACAGATGCCGAAGCTAGTGTGTCCTTTTTGGTTATTAGGCAAGAGAAGCAGTTTGTTAACACAGTATTCAACGTACTGGTTAGCAGCTATTCAGACTCTGTGGAAGCCAGATTTGACGCCACGTTTGGTTCCGGCCTAGTCGTTTCCGTGACAGCCGTTGCTGCTATTGCTGGTCGCAATTCTTTAGCAGAGAGGGCGGTTGAGGTATCATTAGGATACCTCAACTGAACCTATAGCACTGCTAATACCAAAAACCAAACTCAGATGATATCAAATTCCAGAGCAGACGCCTTCACAAGCGGAGAAGTACCACCGTTGGCACTTTTACGTATCTGCAACTCCAACCTTGCATCAGCCGTAGGATTGATTATTGGTACACTGTAGAAACCAGAAACAGTTATTGTCTGGCCACCTAGCACAACATTATTCGTTATGTCAATTACCTGGATGTCCAGTGTACGGTCACCGAGAATAGCGTCAAAAATTAGCTTACCGTTGCTATAATTGAACCCGCGATTTCTAAGCCAAAGATAGTTAGCAATAGTCGTGAAGCTAACTGAGGTAGCTGAGTCACCTAATGGTTTTGTTGCCAGCGTAAACGAAATTCTGTCCACACCCTCTATAAAGTTATGAGCAGCAACTTTGTCGGTAATGTCCTCAGTCGCTGTTGCTACTACTAGTGAGTTATCTTCAATAGAGTTATACACATTGATGTCGTCAGCCCATGCGGAAAATTCCGAGTGCTGAAGTTCGTAATACTGACCTGGGTCTATCAACTGCCCAACCCAAGACCTGGCTGTTGCTGTATTGTTCTTGACTCTTTTCTGCGCCATGATACACCTATGTTACTGGTTGCTGATGACAATAATAGCATCGAAGGTTTTTGGCCTAATACAGTTGTTGGGCCTCCACTTCCGCGAAGGCCCAACATACCACATTGGTTTAATCTAATACGTCAAATGAACCGTATACGTACGCCAAGAAATGGAATGGTGGACGAAGGGATACCTATGACGGTAGCGTTCAGCACTGGGCCAAGGCCACCCTGTGTGATAATGCCGTCATCGCCAAGCGTCAACGCCGTCGTACCAGCATAATTCAAGGAAGCGTCGAACTGGTCAGTCCAAAGCTCGCCAAACTCTGCGCCAACTTCGGTTTGGCCAAATTCTGCGCCCAGTCCACGGTTGTTGATAAAGCGCTCGCCGAACAGAGCCTTAGATTGCGCAAGTGTGAGATTGTGCAAATAAGTGGCTGTGATCTGCTGGCCAGCTTCATCAGCATGGAACTTAAGGAAGCCGTTAGCTAGGTCCACTTTGACTGTATTGTCAGCAGGAGCACCAGCAAATGTAGTGTCGATAGCAAGAGCAGCGCCAGTGGAATTAACTACTACGCGCAGGCGGCCAGATACCAAGTTATTGTTGCGCAAGTCAACAATAAGGGAGGCTGGTGCGGTTGGGACTGTTTGAATTTCAACAGCGGAGGTTTGGTCTGGCTGAGCGTCAGCCAATTTAGAATAACCAACAACGATGTCGGTAGCGGCTGCTACGGCCTTAACCATAACTTTTTCTACGCCGTCTTCGATGATCTTGACAAGCAATTTGCCTTCTTGCGAAATTGTCAACCCAGTGGCGATCTGACGGTTAAGGGACGAAGCTGACCATGTTCTTTTGAGATCGTAAGCCATGTTATATTCCTTTGATTAAATCTCAGCCGCAGTGATAAACTAAGCCTTAGCTTTGTTACATCGACTGCCACTCTTCTACCAAAGGTAATATGGAAATCACGACTCTTTTCACAAAGGAATAATTGAATCCAGTTTAAATTTGCCCAAAACAATCTTCTGCCCAGTGAGCTGTTGGACATTCAGAGCCTCTGACTTCATCAGATCAGCAATTACTTCTGACAGTGTTACCAATGGCGTTGATCCCATATACGGAATGATTGATGCCACTATTCCATGGTTACCTTTTGCATCTTCAGAAAGATAGGCCCAAATATAGTCAGCTTTCTTAGTATTTGGCGGTACAACATATTCAGTCATAATACCCAATTTCATTAAGCAAAAAGGTTTTCAATTTCATCGAGAGCTACTTCAAATTCTGGTGGGCATGGATACATACCGTCCAGTGCGTTTTTGAAGAAGTTTCCTATAACTTTTTGTTGTTCTTCTTCAATGGCCAAAAGCCGTGCTTCGTCCATGGGCACTCCTAAGATCTAATTCTTGGGCTCGATTACATCAGCAATCCAACCTTTAAGCGTCCAATCGCCACGTTCAATACCTCTTTCCACCCAACCGGTGATTACATCGATTAGTTCAGAACGAGAATACTGTCCAAGCTCTTCATGGTCCATGTCTTCCATGTCGATATCTGCAGCAACGTCATAAATATCCGAGTCCGAGTAGCTGGCATCTTGGAAAGCTTTGCCAAGCGCTTGGTCCACATCCTCCGGCAATCCAGCTAGAGCGTTCAAAGCATCCTTCTTATTCACCTTACCGGCTCTGACTTCGACACCGGCTTCCACTAAAAAAGTTAAAAGTTCATTTTTATTCATTACAAACTCCTTACAGAAAGATAGGCCCAAATTCTCACCATAGTCGCTCCCAAATCAGCAGTTTTCTTTGACTAAGTGCAATCTGGGAACTGCTACTGCCTGCACATGATGAATCAGGGAACCTATTGGTGACATAACAACAGCCGAATAGCCATCAACAACCATCAGCTCCATAGTGAACTCGCTAGTAAATTCAGGGCAATCGCCATCAATGTTACACAACACGGCCAGATCAACGTCACCGTGACTATTTTCTACTGATTTTAACAACTTTATAGCATGGCTCAGCTTCATTATTCCTGCCTCTTAGGGTATGTTTAAACTATAACGTCAGGCTGCTGTCCGGCTTATTAATGATATCAAACAACTCCACACGCGCCACTTTGGCTTGTGCTACCAAGGCCAGCTCCATAAAGCTCCTTTCGTCTAGCCTTAGCACGTTAGCCAGTCTTTTTGCGGTTATCAAGTCAGGGGCCGTCCTACCGACCTCCATGTCCTTGATTTTAGCTATCGACACCATAACTTTCTTAGCCAGATTTTCTTGTGTGATATTGTTCAGCTTTCTGTTGGTTTTCAATGTGTCACTAAACTGCATTATAACTCCACTTTGATATTCTGTACGCTAGCGCTATTTTAGTAGAAAGGCACTGCTAGCTAATAGGCCATGCTAACGCAAGCCTTTTT
>Ga0315289_10000338_pt1 | contig 73326 bp, 59 predicted proteins | sample YL17G11_40_MG_FD_203452 | JGI IMG/M metagenome (GOLD analysis project Ga0315289, IMG submission 203452) | Sediment microbial communities from Yellowstone Lake, YNP, Wyoming, USA - YL17G11_40 | ecosystem: Environmental > Aquatic > Freshwater > Lake > Sediment | place: USA: Wyoming | collected...
CGTGGCCCAGGTGTATTTCTTGTGCACGTCAAATGCGATATACTGCATCTTGTTCCGCCTCCTTTGGAAGGTTGACCGCACCTTCTATTATGACGCACACGGCCGCGCCGTACACGTCCGAGGCGGAGCGCTTTCATACCAATCAGAATGACATCGGCGAAGGGCTCGGAATGACATCCTTCCGACCCTAACCGAACAGCGTTGGGTCTAGCCAGGGATGCTTGCATCGCGAAAAGGTATGAAGCGCTTGCCCATAGTAGCCGCCTTCGGCCTGTGCCTTGTGGCTGCTTTAGCCTCGCGCGCTCAGGCGGACAACGAGACGCCGTCATATCGTAAGGCGCTCGAGTGCGTCAAGGACCTTAACTTCTCCGTCGCCTACGGGTGGCTGGGGGAGGCGATCCAGGACGCCGGGAACGAGCAGCAGGCGGCGCGAGCGCGGGTGCTGCGGACTACTCTGGCGGGCGCGGAGGCGACCGCTGACGCGCTTCTGTTTCAGCGCTACCGCGCGGCCTCCGAACAGGCAGCCGGCGAAACCAGGGAACTGTATTCGCGATGGGCCCAGGACGCCGCAGACCGTGTGACCGCGTTGGGCCCGATGATCGCCACCGACATAGAGGGGCTGGGACAAGTGCAGAGCAGCGTGATTACGTTCGACGTTGCTTTCGATGCCTCCAAGCTAGCGGCCGGCGAGGCGCCGCTAGGCGTCGAAGGCGGCAACTACGATGTGCTGCACGACATCGAGAACCTGCCCAAAACCGTTAAGCAGAAAGCTACCGAAGAGCGCCGCTACATCGCCGCCCGCTTGGGCGCGGCGGTGGTCGAACTTGCCTTCGGGTCGGCAGACGCCGCCGAAGGCGCTGACGAGTGGAAGCGCTCGGTGGCAGACGCCGCGGCCGCGGACGTGACGCTCGAGATCAGCATATCGGCGGCGCTCCCGGATGTCCTGATGCACGGTGCATACATCCTTTCGGCGCTTGCGGATGTGGCCGCCGCGACCGGCGATGCATCCCTTCATCGTTACGCATCGCTCGCAGCAGCCTGTCTTGAGCGTGTGCTCGCGCTCGATTCGAGTCCCAACAGCCAACGCCGCGCCGCCGCTCAACAGAGGCTGACGGAAGTGGACAAGCTCCTTGCGCAGGCACCATCGCCGTCCGCGCCGGATGCTGCCGATGTTGCTCCCGCGTCCCCCAGCGCGCCCAGTACGGGATCGCAACCCGCACCCGCAATGGCCAACATTCAACGTTGGATGGCGCGCCTGATGGCTCTCAATCGCCCCAACGCGAGCCCCTGGGATCTCACCCTGGGCAAGTGGACAATCGCCAGCGGCAAGTTGTGCTGGACGGTCAGGCTGAACAACCTGGGTCAGAGGTATGCCGCCGTCGCCGTGGTGCCGCACTACCGGCTTGCGGGAACGCAGACCGGCGCAGTCACACCGAAGCTGGCGCCGGACAAGCCAGTGCCGGTGCCCGCGGGCTCGTTTACTTACGTTTACGGAACGTTCGAGCTGAAAGGCGATGAACGGCCTGGCGAGGTCTGGGTTACGGCTGGCGACGCGCGGGCTACGCTTGCGTTCGATCCCGACTGGAAGCCGCCAGCGTCCGCGCAGTAGCGCTTGCGCAGCCGCTCCGCGTTTTCCCGCCAGATGCCATTGCGCTTGCCGCATCCTGAGGGTGGTTAACGGGACCGCGGGCGCTCACCCGTACTTAAAGGTGACGCCGAAGCCGCCCCTCGGGTAGCGCCACTCGATGTTGTCGAACTCACAGGAGACGGGGCAAGTCCCGCACTCAACGCAGCCCTCGAAGAAAATGGTGATGTGATCCTGGTCCCAGCGGTAAGTGCGCACCGGGCAAGTGAAGGTGCACCATTTCGCCGTGCATCGCTCCAGGCATATGCGCGGGTCCTTGATCGCCAGGTGAGATTCCCGGTCGGGGCGGAAGCTGTCGAGAAAGAGCTTCTCCTCGAGGGACAGCTTTTTCACGCGACCGACCTCCATGCCCTAAAGAAGTCTTTCGCCATTTGCCACAGCGATCGCCGGCGGCGCGCCTCGGCAAAGATGACCCGCTGCTTGCGCCGCTTGGAGGCGCCGTCCACGGTCAGCATCTCGGTCGCCGCGTAGTTGAGCAGGTCGGGGTAAAGGCTGAAGAACTGATGATGGCACTCGAAGAAAGCGGTCATATTCCGGTACTTGCGAAGGTCTTGGTAGATGACCGAATCCCGCACCAGCCGGTCGTAATAAGCAAGGCTTGGGGCGGAGAAGTCGCCCCGCTCCTTTGCCCGCAGCACCGCGCGCGCCGCCAGTTGCCCGGAGTGCATCGCCAGGTTGGCGCCCTCGCGATGAAGGCTGTTCACCATCATCGCCGCATCGCCTACCACCAGCATCCCCGCCGTTGAGAGCCTGGGCATCGCTTTCAAGCCGCCCTCCGGGATAAGATGGGCCATGTACTCGCGGGTCTCGCCGCCTTCCAGCAAAGGCGCCACCGCGGGATGTGATTTCAGGTGCTCCAGCATGTCGTTGGGGTTGATGCCGCGATCATTGAGATCCCTGATGGTCGCGCCCACGCCGATGGAAAGCGATTCGCGATTGGTGTAGATCCAGCCCGTGCCCACCGCGCCCATGGTGGAGTCGCCGAATAGTTCGATGGTCACCCCCTGGCCCTCGGCGACGCCAAATCGCGCGTCAATGGTCGCGGCCGGCAGCGCAATGATCTCCTTCACGGCGGTTGCCAGCCGCTCCGGCGTCAATGGCTGGCGCAGTCCCGCCTCTTTCGCGAGCGCGGAATTGACGCCATCGGCGGCGATGACGACATCGGCATAGATCTCGCCCTGCGCGCGCCCGGTGCGGACGCCGATGATCCGCTCGCCGTCGCGCAGCAGACCCTCGACTAGCGTCTCCGGCACGATCAGCGCACCAGTGGCGCGCACCTTCTGCCCCATCCACTTGTCGAACCGCGAGCGCAGCACGGTGAACGCGTTGCGCGGCTCGCGGTCAAAGGCCATGCTGCGATGACCGATTGTGAATGCCGAATCGGGCGACAGGATCCAGGCCCGCTGCTCGATGATATGACGCTCCAGCGGCGCCTCCCGCGCAAAATCGGGGAAGATCTCCTTGATCGGCCAGCTATACAGCACGCCGCCCATCACGTTCTTGGCGCCGGGGAAGTCGCCGCGCTCGATTACGACCACCTGGTGGCCGGCCTTCGCGAGCAGGTAGGCCGCAGTGAGCCCGGCCGGCCCCGCGCCGACGACGATGACATCGAACTTCTCCAACGGTTCTCCTCTACGCTCCAGCGGTGTCGCTGCCGCCATCGCGGCCCAGGCGCTCCCTCAGCGTCTTGATGAGCGAGGGCACGACGCGGTACACGTCACCCACGATGCCATAATCCGCCATCTGAAAGATCGGCGCGGAGGGATCGCGGTTGATGGCGATGATGACATCCGAGGTCTGCATGCCCACCAGGTGCTGGATTGCGCCGGAGATGCCGCACGCGAAATAGAGCCTGGGCCGCACCGTCTTGCCCGTCTGCCCCACCTGGTAGAAGTGGGGCATCCAGCCGCTGTCCACCGCCGCCCGCGACGCTGCTACCACCCCGTGCAGCAGATCCGCCAACTCCTGAAGCATGGCGAAGCCTTTGGGGCCCCCTAGGCCGCGACCACCGGACACGATGACAGCGGCCTGCTCCAGCCGCACCTGGTCCTCTTGCCTCGCCTCGGGCATATAGTCCACGATCTTGACTGCGATATCATCTTCAGTGAGATCGAGCGGTTCGCGGACGATCTCGCCCTGCCGGGCGTCGTCGCGCTCGGGCATGGGCATGACGCGAGGCCTCACCGTAGCCATCTGCGGCCGGTGCTTCTCGCACAGGATGGTCGCCATGATGTTGCCGCCGTACGCCGGCCGCGTCTGTTCGAGTAGCTTGGATTGTGGGTCAATGGTAAGCCCGGTGCAATCTGCGGTGAGGCCGGTGCGCAGGCTTGTCGCCACCGCTCCCGCCAGGTCGCGCCCGGTAGTGGTGGCGCCGAGGAGCATGATTTCCGGGCGGTACTTCGCAACCAGCCGGCTCACTCCGCGCAGATACGGCTGGGTGCGATAATGCTCCAGCACCGGATCGTCTATCAGATAGACTCGCTTTGCGCCATATGCTGTCGCGGCGGCGGCGATAGGCTCAACGCCGTGGCCAAGCACCACCGCAGCCACCCCGCCGCCGAGATCGGCCGCGAGCTTGCCGCCATGGCCGATGAGCTCCCACGAAACCGTCGCGGTAACGCCGCGCGTCTGCTCCACGAACACCCACACCTCGGGACCTGGCATCGGGGCCGCGCCCAGCGGCGCCGCAACCGGCTCCGCCGCTGGCGCTTTGCTGGGTTCGCCCTCGGGGAATGTGATAGCCTCGACGGGACAGACGGAAAGGCATTCACCGCAGCCGGTGCAAAGATTCGGGTCAACAATGGCGACGCCATCCTCAATGCGAATGGCGTTCACCGGGCAGGCCGCGATGCACTGCTCGCAGCCCACGCAGAGGTGACGATCTATGCTGACCATCTGGGGCATCTTAGAGTATCCAACAAAACCATCCGCAGATTACGCAGATGGCTAGGCCCTACGGGCCGCCATGGCGGCGGCAAGCCGCCTAGCCATTTTCGCAGATTAGACTCTGTATTCTATGATCTGTGCAATCTGTGAAACGGCTAGGCTCCGACAAGTCGGAGCCGCCATGGCGGCCTACGGCCTAGCCATCTGCGGATAACAATCTCCGCAAATCCCAGATTGTCCCTGAATCTCTTAGGGCTTCCTGCGCTCAGCGCCCGATGTGGCCCGCCTCGATAAGCCGATCCACCAACTCTGCAACGGCCCGGTCGGGATCCTCCAGCGCGCCCGCGATGATCTCTCCGGCGCCCCGCCGCGGCGGCGGGAAGATGCGCCGCACCTGGGTGGGTGATCCCTTGAGACCTACCTCCTCGGAACTGACGCCGATATCCTCCACCTGCCACACCGGCGCCTGATAGCGCAGGCCCCGGATCAAGTCCGGCAGGCTCGCGTAGCGCGGCTCATTGATCTCCTTGACCACGCTGAGCAGCGCCGGGAGCGGCGCGTCCACGATCTCGCGCGCCCCCTCCAGCATCCGCCGCACCTTGATCCTGCGAGCTCGCAGGTCCACCGATTCGACCCGGTCCACGTAGGTAAGCTGCGCCAACCCGAGACGCGTGGCGATGCCCGGCCCGACCTGAGCCGTATCGCCGTCAATGGTCTGCTTACCGCAGATGACGATGTCTATCGGCTCTCGCCCGCCGAGCTTGCGAATCGCCGCCGCCAGCGCCGCGCTCGTCGCCAGGGTATCGGAGCCGGCAAGCGCGCGATCGCTGAGTAGAATCGCCTCATCGGCGCCGAAGGATAGCGCCTTCTGAAGCGCCTCGTCGGCCCACGGCGGCCCCATGCAAAGCATGATCGCCGCGCCCCCGTAGCGCTCCTTGAGGCGTATCGCCTCCTCGATCGCGTGGACATCAAACGGGTTGATGATCGAGAGCACGCCCTCGCGGATGAGGGTATTGGTCACCGGGTCTATCCGCACCTGGGTGGTGTCGGGCACCTGTTTAACGCAGGCAACGATACGAAGCATGGTTACCCTTTATCTACCCGCCGCCTATCACTCTGAGCCGTCTGCCGTTCCTGCGGCGCAATCGCACTGTATGCGCCCAGCACGGCGTGCCCCCAGCCGGTAGGACGTTCGCGGCTTATGAGGAGCGCTGACCCCGACCGCAGCACCGCTTGTACTTCTTGCCGCTCCCACACGGACAGGGCTGGTTCCGGCCAACCGCGGCCGGGGGCGGAGCCGGAGCCCACGGTATCTCTAGCGACTCGTCTTCATCCTCCTGCGCCCATTCGTCTTCGTCCTCCAGTTCGTCGTCGCCCCGCCACAGCCTATGGAGCCGCTCTTGCTCCGCCGACGCAAAGTACTCCATGGGGTCACGGGTGGCACACCGCACATCGTTTTCAGTCCGGCCTTCCTTAAACGCCTCCAGGATGTCGTCCCAGTCGGACATCCAGTCGTCATCCCAGAGATCGCTGTTGCACAACTCCTTCAGGAGCTCAAGGTCGGCGGGATCCTGCTGGGCTGCAAGCGAGCCGCCGATGCCCGCTGGGAACGGTTCACGGTTCGCCAGGCAGCGGCGCGCCAACTGCCGAGCGATGTCCTTAACCTCATCCAAGACCTGGGGATACAGAATCGCCATGCCCTCGAGACCATCATACACAACCGAGCGCATGATGCTGTCTTGCTCAGGGTCCTCCACGAATGCGCGCAGCGCGGGCAAAGCGCCCGGCCCAAGCCGCGCCAGGATGCCCGGCATGTTCTCCGTGATGAAGTCCGACGGCTCCTCCCACGCGATGGGGGCCAGCAACGCAGGGGCAGCCGTGGGATCGCCGATTGCCCCCAGCAAATGCATGGCGTGAATCACCGCCGCAGCCTCGTCGCCGTACTTGTGCCACCACCGTGGGCTCGATACGATCTTGCACAGCGCCGGGACTGCTTCCCCGCCCCGGGCGATAGTCTCCTGCACCAGTGCCAGCGGAATGCCCAAGCCGCAGGAGCACATGCGGTTGATCAGTTCATCGGTCGCCAGCTGCGAGAAATCTTCCGTGTGAGACAACCCGTTCATTGCCGGTGCGCAACCTCCGTTCGGTAATGCGTCGAGCCGTTCGTTTGCTTTTCTGCCAGCCGGATTGTACTCCTGCCATGATGGTCACAACTAAATCGCGGCTGGCGGGAGGCGGATGTCCGGTTCGCGTGCGAATGCAGAAGGCGAACCGGCCGGGCAACCTGCACTGCTGCCGGGCGCGAAGGATCTGATCGTGGTTCACGTGGAGGATTCGATCGGGATGAGCGGTCTGTAGAGATCGGTGCTGCTGGTGGCGACCAAGACCTAAGGCCGCACCTTCCGCTCAGAGTGGCGTCTCATCCGGGTAATCGGACGCACCGCGCTAGCATCGACAACAGAACAGCCTTATTGCTCCTTGCCCGTGACGTGCGCCAGCGCTTTATCAAATAAGGACACGAATGCCTCCACCCTTGTCTTGCCGGGGTCAATATTGTACACCGCCTGTTTCCAACCGTCTTCATACCGGTCCATCTTTAACCCCGCAGGCTGGCTTCTTTCGGCGACCGACTTCGGCAGTTTAAAGAACAAAGCCAATGTCTGTGAGCCGATCCACTTGATACCAAACGCGTTGAAGAAACCGTGCTTGAACCCGCAGTAGTGCTTGTTGAACTTAATCTCCAGGGGCCATCCTTTGGTCTTAACAAGCCCCTTAATCTCGTTCGCGAGTCTAAAGAAGGAGGCGACGCTCTGCCTGCTATGGTGCGCTTCGTAGTGGGCGCGATCGTAGTCGCCGCGACCGCGAACCGGCTTCGTCTTCCTCAGGGGCGGTGGTTCTAACTTATCAACGAGCAGGAACTCATTAGGTCCTTCGGACCAACGCTTGACCTCAGTCAAATCTACCGGGTAGTTAATAGTGTTCGCCAGGTCAAGCGTTGATCGCTCAATGGCTGGCGCAATTATGACGATGCGCACGTCATAGTTGTCCCAATCCACCGCTACATCTTGGGGCTGTTTCCGGGCTTCCAGCCACAGGTTCTTGATGGAGTCAGGATTCTCTCGCGCCCACAGCGCATATGCGAGAACCTGTGGGATAATTGACGCGTCCACGGTGACGTTCTTCATTTCGACTATGCAGACGTTTCCGTCGCTATCAATGCCAACTATGTCGGGCACGCCCTTTTTCTTGCCGCCGCGGACTTGTCTTCTCAGCAAGAAGATATCTTCGAGGATCTCTCTTGTATCGAAGATCGCCTCCTCGAACGCTTCTTCCGACTTGAAAGCCGTGGACAGAAGGTTCGCGGTCTTCTTACCCTTTTGCTTCCAAAAGAGGTTCGCCATACACGATCTTCCCCTCTCTGTTCGTCTGCTGCGCAACTGACCACAACTGCACATGAGTGCGGGAGACCATGTGCTAGGCAGCAGCGGTCAGATTACCATGCCAGGCCCGACATCCATGAGGTCGCCGGTTCGCGCTTGTGCTCCCGCGCGGTCATAGTGCCGCGCGCCCGGATGACACAGCCGAGGGCGGCTGTGCCACATGGGAGGCGGCTACTTCATCCCATCCACGCCCAGGCGCTGGAGCCACTTGTTGGTGCGCAGGCGGTAGCCCTGGTTGACCTTGCGCGCCCATTGCAGATGGGGCCCGGTGTGGCCGGAGAGGCGCAGCTTGATGCTGCGACCGCGATAGAGGCGGGCGTAAGCCTCGTGAAGATGCTGCTCGAGCAGCGCCGGCGGCGAGATCCTGGTCGGGCGGAAAACGACGTGCGAGCCGTCGCGCTTGGAATAGTCCGGGTCGAAGATACGGTCCGCCAGACGCTCGGCGTCATCGGTGCCCGGGATCGGGATGCGGATCGCGATCTGGATCGCGTCGAGCTTTGCCCGTTCCGCCAGGCTGATGATCTTGTCGAAGACCGTGATGTCGTCATAATCCAGGCCGACGATGAACGCGCCCAGGATAGCGATGCCGCAGCGATGCAAGCGCTGTACCGTTTCCTCGATCTCCTTCGGGTGATTGAAGGGCTTGTTGATATCGGCCAGGTTCTCATCTGAGAGGGATTCAAGGCCGACAAAGAGCATGCGACAGCCAGCGCGCGACGCCAGGCGCAGAAAGTCCTCGTCTTGCAGCTTATCCATGGACGCCTGGCTGAACCAGTAGCGCCCCAGAGGCAGCAGCCCCTCCATCAGCTCCGCCGCGCGCGCGCGGTGGCCGAAAATGTTGTCATCAACAAAAATCACCGGCCCGTCCGCGGGCAGTTGGCGCACTTCCTCCAGCACCTGCGCCACCGGCCGCATCCGGTAGCGCCCGCCGAAGAACCTATGCACCGAGCAGAAGCTGCACCGGAACGGGCAGCCGCGGCTGGTCTGAAGTGTATTCCACAGGAAGTAGTCCTTGCGCCGCAGCAGGTCGCGCCGCGGCGAGTTCAGGTTATCCAGGGACGGATAATCCTCGTTGCGATAGACCTGATCCAGCTTGCCGCGGGCGAAATCCCCGAGCATCCGCGGCCAGAATCCTTCCGCCTCCCCCACCCCGACCGCGTCCACATAGCGCAGCGCCTCCTCGGGCATCGCCGTCGCATGGATGCCGCCCATGACTACGGGCACGCCGCGACGGCGGAAACCAGCCGCTATGTCATACGCCCGAGGCGCGCTGGCCGTGTTCGCCGTCAGCGCCACCAAGTCGGCGCGCTCATCGTAACGCAGCAACTGGCTTGCCTCATCAAGGATCGCCACCTCGTAGTCGGCAGGCGTCGCCGCGGCGACCGCCAGCAGCCCTAGCGGCGGGAAGAGCGTCTTCGCAAGGCGAATCCGCGGGCGCCGGTTGCCCGCGCAGCCCGGATCCGGCGCTACCAGAAGAATTCGAGGTCTGTCAGCCATGGCCCAACGGTTTTTGCATGACATTCCGTCCCCAGCGCCTCTTTTTGACGCCCGTACCCCAGATTCCTGTTGCCAGCCCGCGCCCATCTGGCCAAGATTTTGCAGCAAACTGCGCCGCAGCTATTTCGGGGCCGGCTGCGCGGCGGACGCGAGAGCTATATAGCCCGTCAGGATGCCCAGGTTGCGGATGAAATCCTCGCAATATATGCGCCCCTCCCGCACCCAGCGGCCGCGCTCATCCTGGCCCGCGACAACCGCCTTCGCCTGGGCTGCCCGTGAGTGCAACCGCTGCGCTGTTTCGTTCGCGCTCGGCGCGCGCCTCTGCTCGGCCAGCGAAGCGTCGCGGCCGAGGGCGTGAAGGTGCTCGTACCGCTTGACGGCGGCCTCGACACCGTACTGGCCTTGCCAACTGTACCCGGGCCGGAGGTCCACAGTGTCGTAAACAACCCTGTGCGCGGCGTTCACGTAGATGGGCCGGTTGGTGCCCAGCTCGTAGAAACGCGCCCAGTTTCCGTCCGGCAGGCGCGAGTTCTTGAACCACGTGATGGCGGCAGGAATCGGGCGCAGGTACTTTTCGTCGCCGGTTTCCAGATACAAGTCCATGAGCGTGTGCAGATTGCCCACACTCTCCGCCGAGCACGCCGCTGCCGGCTCGAACCAGCGCGCCGGCGCTGGTTTCGGGTCGTAGTCATACTGCTGCGCCCAGGTCGCTTGGGGCGCGGGAAGCTGGGAGAGGATAATGAAGTCGCCCCCGAGTTTCGCCCGCTCAAGGTAAACCGCGTCACCATAGGCGTGGTACGCATCGAGCATAACCTGGATGCAGTCGTTGATGGCGTGATCATTGAACGTGTACCAGCGGCTGTAGCCGTGGTTCGCCAGGGGATACCACTGGGGCCACGCGCCGTTCGGGAACTGGCTTTCCAGCACAAACCGTAGGCCGTAGCGCGCCCCAGCCTCCAGGTTGGCGTCGCCGGTGGCTTTCGCCGCGGCGATCAGGAAACGCACAGCGCTTTGGGTTGTGTCATCATCGAAGGTTGCACGGTTGAGACGGTCTTGTTGGCTCTGGCCCGTGTCCTTGTCACGGCGATAATACCACCGCTTGCTCGCCGCTGCATCAAAGTCTATCAGATAGTCCCATCCGCCGCAGGCGAGCTGTCCCCACACGAGCGCCTCCGCTGCGCCCCTGGCCGCATCGAGATACAAGCGATCACGGGTCACCTCGTATGCACGTAGATATGCGAAACCGACCGCCGGCGTCCCGGGCGGCTGCACCCATATCTGGGTCGCAGTGGCCGCTCCCTCACCCTCGCGCTGCTTCAAATCCTGGGAATAGAACCACAGGTAGCCACCGCGCGTTGCCACCTCACCCGTGAAGTAGCGGGCTGCTTTCTCCATCGCCGCTCGCGCCGCGGCCACCAGGTCGGGCTCAACGGATACGGCGCCCTCGGTGCGCACGCTGGCTGGCGCCAGTGACAGAGCCGCCGCTATTCCCAAAATCACCATCCGCCTAAGCACGCCCAACCCTGGTCCCTCGCTTCGAGCCAATCGCATAAGAGAACCGGCCGCTAGCCTTCACCGGGCCGGCGGCCGATCCCCACGACCTACTCCGCGCGGCTAACTGCTTACGTGCAGGAAATTGCCTCGACCGGGCACTCCTCTGCGCCCTGCTTGGCGCACTCCAGGTCTTCGCCCTCCGGGTTCGGGTTAATGACCCGGCACACTCCTTCACCTTCGTCCAGCTTGAAAACGGTCGGGCACGTCTCCTCGCACAGACCGCAGCCGGTGCACAGATCGGCGTCAATCTGAACGGGCATGGAACCTTATTCCTCCTTGGCCTCGACCTCGCGAGGCCACCCAGAAATCGGTTTTATGATATGGCCGCATCACCAGGCTGTCAAGGGATCGGTGCGCGAAGCGCGGTGATTTAGAGCCTATCCTTAAGACGGCCAGTGTCATCCTGAGCCCTTCGACTTCGCTCAGCGTAAACTGCGCGAAGAGCCTGCCCTGAGCCGAGCCAGACTCTTCGCTTCGCTCAGAGTGACGCGCGGCGAAGGGCCTCAGAATGACATTCTGGCTTATCCCTGTGCATTTTTCGGATAGGCTCTTAGCCGAAAACTGGCGCGGCAACCTGATTCCCCCTGGCTGCAACGCGAAAAGGTTTACACCGTTGCTGCGGCGAAGGTTGTTGCGTCCGCGTGCCGTGGCCTCGCCGCGGCACGCGCCGTGATTGACGAATCGCCCGGTGCTGGCCCGGCCTGGCGCAAGTGGAAAGGAGACCCTGACGTGTCGGATGCAAAAGAGTTCCGCAAGCCGGACCCCGAGGTCGTCTACTTCGTTCCCGGGTTCCATTCGGACGCCGTATGGCTGGAGGACCAGCGCGACTACGCGGTGTCGCTGCTCGGCGATGTGCGGCAGAACCTGGAGATCTGCCGCAGCGATCCGGGCTACGGGGTGTTTCTGCACGAGCTCTCATACCTCAAGCCGTATTATGATACGCATCCGGCGGAGCGCGATCTCATCCGCCAACTCGCTCGCGAGGGGCGCATCGGCACCGGCGGCTCATACAATCAGCCCACCGAAAAGCTGATCAGCGTCGAGGGCATCATCCGCAACATTCTCCACGGACGGCTCTACCACGAAGGGGTCCTCGGCGATCACCCATTGGCTTACGCGCCATGGGATGTCTTCGGTCACTGCGCCCAGCTCTCCCAGATCCTGGCGAAATCACGCTTCGCCGGCTGCATCTGGTCCAAAGGCATCCACGGATTCCCTCCCATATTCTGGCACCAGGCGCCCGACGGCACCAAGCTGCTCTACCGCCGCGAGGGTTACGGCTACGGCTCACGCGGGCCGGAAGACTTGCTGCTGCGCATCAACCTCCAGCGCAAAGAGTTGCAGACCTACGGCCTCAACTGCGATATTCGCCTCGACGCCGGCGATTTCAAGCCGCCCACCGCGTGGATGGCCGGCGTGACCCAGGCCTTGCGCGACGGAACGCCCAGCATCTGGGTCACCGGCTCCGGCCAGACCAAGTTCTTCCTCGATCTCCACCAGCGCATCGGTGAGAAGGGCCTGCGGCTGCCCGTCACCGCCCGCGACATGGAGTACCATCACCAGGGCACCGCGATCTCGCGCGTCGAGTTCAAGCTCGGCAACCGGCTGGCGGAAAACGCGATCGTTAACGCTGAGAAGTTCGGGGCGGTTGCCGATGCGCTCGGCGCAAAGTATCCGCAGCTTGCGCTCGACAAGGCCTGGCGCCAGCTCCTCTTCAACCAGCACCACGACGCCATCACCGGCCCCTGTTGTGATCGCGGCTATCTCGACCTCATCGCGGGCTACCGGGAGGCGCTCGATCTCGCCGCCGAGGCCCTCGACTCGACGCTCGCGTATATCGGCGGCGCGATTGACACCTGCTGCGCCGCTCCCGACCCCCATGCCATACCGCTGGCCGTCTTCAACTCGCTGAACTGGGCCCGCACCGACATCTGCCGCGCGGCGGTTGAGCTGCCGGGCGGATGGAGCGGCTTCGCCCTGGTTACGGCCGACGGCGACCAGGTGCCCTGTGAACTGGTATCGAGCAGCAAACGTCGGCGACGGGCGCAGGTTGAGATTCGTTTCATCGCAACCGATGTTCCCTCTCTCGGCTACCGTCTCTTCTACCTGACGCCGGCGACGCAGATGCCGCCCCAGCCCACCGTCAAGCGCGGTCTCACCATCGAGAACGAGTTCTTCCGGGTGCGCGTGGATGCCAAGCACGGCGGCATCATCAGCCTCTACGATAAGCAGGCGCGGCGCGAGATCCTGGATTCCTCACGCGGTCCCGGCAACGAGATCATCGCCCTGGCCGAGAACCCGACGCGCAGGGAGCCGCCCTGGGAGGTCTGGACCACCGGGCCCAAGGCGTTCTCGCGCGACTACGAGGCGCAGGCCGAGGTCGTTCAGGGAACCGTAAGCACGTCCCTGGTTATCAAAGGCGCCATGAAAGACTGCCAACGCGAGCAGGAGATAACGCTTTACCGGGGCCTGCGACGCATTGACTGCGTCACGCAGCTCATCAACTATCGCGGCAAGCACGACCTGTTCGTGGTGACCTTTCCTTCGGCGCTCCAGGGCCTGGAGCCGGTGTTCGAGGAACGCTGCGCTGTGGTCACGCGCAAGCAGAGCAAGGGATACCTGGATTTCCGCACCGCGGGACAAGAGAACCCCTCGGCGTGCGGGCTGCGCTCGGCTTATCAATGGTTCGGTCACAGCTCGTCGGCGCGGCTGCGACTGGGGGCCAAGGGCGCAGCAAATTCGGCCTCTTTTTCGCTAGGGATGATCGCCATGGTCATCCCACATGGGCAGGAGATTGAAGACGCGGCATATGCCCTTCAGGCGCGCCTCATCTCCAAAGGGATATTCTGCACCCCGCTCTATGATGACGCCGACCGCCAGCGCCGCGCGGGCCTCGAGGCGCAGGACAGCACGCTGCCCGATAAGCTCAACGATGACCTGCCCTGGGGCACCAGCTTCCGCGTCGCGCTGGATGTCGGCGAGAATAATCGGTACGCGAAGAAACTGGTTGACGGTCTTGCGGACGGCCCCAGGTCCCGCTTTGAGAAGCGCCGGACCACGGACGGTTATGCCTTCGTCTTCGTGCTCGATAATGACGTGCCGCCGGGATGGGCGTCCCTTCCTGCGCTGGTCTTGTCGGCGCAAGACGAAGCGGCGCTGCGGCGCGGGATCGAGCACATGCTGCGCGACTTCGAGCAATCGGCCGACATCAACCTGCCGGCGGCCGTAAATGCCTCGGGGTCGCGCCAGCAGGTGGACGACTACACCCTGGCCATCGCCAATCTCGGCAATATCATGACCAGCATCGAGGCCGACAATTCCATGATGCTCGGATTGATGCACACCTCGGCCTGGGGCGGCACGCCGTGGGGCAAGGACCGGCTGCCGTGGTTCATCCTGCCCGAGCACAAGACGCATGTGTACCCCTATGCGCTCTATCCCGCACCCGGCGATTGGCGCGCCGCGGGCACCTATCGCGTTGGCTACGAGTTCAACAACCCCCTGATGGCGGTAGCCCTCAAACAGCACCCTGGCCCGCTGCCGGCCAGTATGTGCTTCCTCGAAGTTCACGGCGAGGGCCTCATCGTGACCGCCCTCAAGCGCCACGGCAACCCGATCGCTGCCTTGAGAGGAGCGAACGCGGTGGAACATCCCGGTGTCACGGTGCGCTTCTACGAAGCGATGGGTAACGCTACCGATGCGCGCCTGCGCTGGTTCACGCCGCTGGGGGAGGTGTGGGAGACCAACCTGCTCGAGGAGCGCGAGCGGCCGCTAAGCCTGTGCGGCGTCTCGGGCGATGCCTGTTGCACTCAGGATGGCTTCTGTGACCGCGTGGGGCCTTTCTCCATTCGCACCTACAACCTCCGCTTCGCCGAGCCCTCCGCCCGCGCCGAAACCTGCGCGCTCGGGCGCGAGATTGAGCCGGTGCAGCCGGTGCACATGCGCCACTGGCAGCACAACCTGGGCGAGGCGCCGCTCGGCTACAGCCCGGTCTCGGTGGTGCTCGAGGGACAAGTCAGCACCGGCATCCATATTCGCCAGGGCGGAGTTACCATCAACACCGTGAACCTGGGCGTGTGCAACAACTACGTTGACCAGCGCGTCAGCGGCCGCGTCGAGCTGATCGTGCCTGAGGGCTGGAAGACGGTTCCCGCCTACGTTGACTATGACCTCGGCCCCAATGAGCACATGACCCCCGAGATCCTGATTTGCTTCATGACTGGCAAGCGCTCGGGGCTTGTCAAGGCGCGGCTGGCTCACCAGGGGCAGATCTATCAGGATGTCATCGAGGTCGGTGAGGCCCCCAGAATCGAATGGTCGGTGGAGACTCTCGATGGGCGCATCGAGGCGCGACTGAAAAACGTCGGTGAGGATGAGATCGAGGGCGGAGTCGCAATCATCGCTCCCATCGAGACCTGGGGGGCTTCGGCAAAACCGTTCGCGCTGGCCGATTGCGCCCCGCCCGCGCGCGGCTTCGCTCTCAAGCCGGGAGAGGAGAGCGCCTACGCGTTTGAGGTGACGCCACTCGCCGGGCTCAATCGCCTGCCGGACTACTGGGCGGTGGTGAAGCTGTTCTATAACGGCCGCGTTGACTACAAGTACGCGCCCGGGCTCACCATACCCGCCCCTCAGGATTGAGCGGCCGCCATGCGCATCAGCGGCGCCGCGTGTGTTCGCGCAGCGTTGGCGCGCGCAGCCAACTCCAGGGGCGGGGCGGAGTTTACCCTGAGCGAAAGCGACTCGTGCTTCGCAGAGTAGCAAGGGTCCCCGCCCGTCTCGGAGTTCGGGCCGGCATGCACATACGAACGAAAATCGAACGCACCCGCGGCGCCGCCAGCCCGCCCAGCCTGCCCACAGAGGACGGAGGAGCGACTCGCATTGTCGCTCTTCATGAGCAGGCAGCGCCCGTCGCTTGACGAATACCTGGGTGCAAGGCGCCAACGGGCGGCACCCCGCCCCTGCAAGCCTCTGGAAAGCAATGCAATACCGCGATTTCGGCAACACCGGTGTCAAGGTCTCGCTGCTCGGCTTCGGTTGCATGCGTTTGCCCGAGCAGGAGAAAGAAGCGATCGCCATCATGCGCCGCGCCCACGAGCTCGGCGTGAACTACTTCGACACTGCGCCCGGGTACTGTGACGGGCGCAGCGAGCCCTACGTGGGAAAGGCGCTCAAGGGCATCCGCGAGCATGTTTACCTGTCAACGAAGAACCCCATCCAAGACCCCTCGGGCGACAGCTTCAAGCGGCGGCTGGAGGCGTCGTTGCAGGCGCTGGATACCGACTACATTGACTTCTATCACATGTGGGGCCTCAACCTGAAAACGTTCGAGGAGCTGGTGATGGCGCCCAACGGGCCGATGCCGGCGGCAGAACGCCTGCGGCAGAACGGGATCATCCGCCATATCTCCTTCTCCTTCCACGACAAGCTCGAATCACTGCTGCGCATCATAGACTCCGGGCGGTTCGAGACGACGTTGGTGCAGTACAATATCCTCGACCGGGCCAATGAACCGGGGATCGCGCACGCGCGCCGCAAGGGCCTGGGCGTCGCCATCATGGGGCCGGTCGGTGGCGGCCGCCTCGCCGCGCCGTCGGAGCGCATCCGCAGCATGATCCCCGGAGGCGCCAAGACAACCGCTGAGATGGCCCTGCGTTTCGTGATGTCGAACCCCGATGTCAGCACCGTCTTATCGGGCATGGGTACCATGCAGCAAGTGGAAGAGAATGTCGCCACCGCCTCGCGCGTCGAACCGCTCACCGGGCACGAGCGCCAGCGGGTGCAGGAGATTCTGGCTGAGAGCGAGCGCTTGTGCCAGCTCTACTGCACTGGCTGCAAGTACTGCATGCCTTGTCCCAACGAGGTGGATATTCCCAACATCTTCGAGCTCGTCAACTACTACCGCGTTTACGGGCTCGAGGATTATGCGCGGGAGCGCTACGCGGGTATTCGCGGCGAAGGCAAGGGCGCCGAGGTCTGTGCCGAGTGCGGCGACTGCGAGCACAAGTGCCCCCAGAAGCTGCAAATCATAGATGAATTGAAAGAGGCGCACCGCATTCTGTGCCGGGAATAGTCGAGGCTGCGCGATGACCTATGGTTTTGGTCTGATCGGCTGTGGCGCTATCGCGCCGGTGCACGCAGAGGCGATCGCGCAGCTTGACAATGCGCGCCTGGTCGCCGTCTGCGATGTCGTCGAGGAAAGGGCGCGCGCTTTAGCTGCGAGATGTGGCGCCGACTGGTGCGTGGATTACCACGAACTGTTGCGGCGCGACGACATCCACATCGTCAATATCGTCACCTGGAGCGGCCTGCACGCGGAGATCGGCATCGTCGCCGCCGGCGCCGGCAAGCACGTCATCTGCACCAAGCCGATAGATGTCACACTGGATAAGATAGACCGGCTCATTGATGCGTGTCGGGGGGCCGGCGTCAAGCTCGCCGCCATTCACCAGTTTCGCAACTTCCCTTCGTTCGCGCGGCTCAAGCAAGCGATAGACGAGGAGCGCCTGGGGCGCATCTATCTCGGCAACGCCTTCGTGCCGTGGCATCGAGCACAGGCCTACTATGACAGCGCCGAGTGGCGCGGCACCTGGCGGTGGGATGGCGGCGGCGCGCTCATGAACCAGGGCATCCATTACGTGGATCTGATCCAGTGGCTCGTCGGCCCGGTCGCTGAGGTGCAGGCTTATACGGACACGATGGCGCACCAGATCGAAGTCGAGGATGCGGCGGTCGCGGCTTTGCGCTATCACAACGGCGCCCTGGGCCTCATTATGGGCAGCACCGCGATCTACAAGGGCCTGCCCTCGCGCATCGAGGTCTATGGCGCCACGGGCAACGTCGCCATTGAAGGCGAGGACATCGTGCGCTGGCACGTCGCGGAACAAGAGGTGGTGGGCCGCTTCAGCGGCGCCACTCTGGGCGCCGACGACCCCAGGTCCGGCCTCTCGAGCGCGGTGGGGGCGCATGTCGAGCAGATCGGCGATCTCCTGCGCGCCATCGAGGAAGACCGCGAGCCGGTCCTGAGCGGCGAGGAGGCGCGCAAGGCGGTCGCCATCGTCCTCGCCATCTACGAATCCGCGCGCACCGGCCGCCCGGTGAAACCGGGGTAGGGCCGATTTGGCCGCGCACCAACGCGCACGTCACGGGTAGGGGCACAGCATGCTGTGCCCCTACATTGACGATCTACGCATATTCAGGCGCGTCAATGGCTAGGCTCCGACAGGTCGGAGCCGCCATGGCGGCCGAAGGCCTAGCCATCCGCGGCTGGTTCTGTTTCGCTCCTCCGCGCGACGTAGAAGATGCGTTCGGATTTCGGTCCCGGGGGCAGGAAAGTATATGCTTCGTTAAGCGCCTGCACGGCAAACCCCGCGCGCTCCAGCATCCCGGTGACCTCTTCCACGCTGTGGCCGCGCTGGTAGTGGGTCTCCTGGAAGTGGTTGCCGTCGTCGGTCCAGAACTCCATATCCACGCGGGCGATGCGCGTCTCCCGGTTATAGCGGCTGCGCCAGCGGTAGCGCACCGGGAGCGCGGGCGCGAGCTTCTCCTGTGTGAACAACTCCTGCTCGAACGAGTAAATGGTGTTGAGGTCGAAGATGAAAGGCCCGCCCGCAGTCAATGTCGCGGCCACGCCAGCGAGCGCCTGCTGCAACCGCTCCGGCTCCAGGATGTAGTTGAGGCTGTCGTAGAGGCTGATGGCCGCATCAAACGAGCGCGCCGGCAGGTTTAGCTCCGCGGCGTCGCGGCGAAAAAAGTCCAGATTCAGCCCCAGGCTCTCGGCCTTGCGACGGGCTTGTTGCAGCATCGCCTCGGAAAGATCCACGGCGGTGACCTGGTAGCCCCGTTGCGCTAGAAGGAGCGCCACTGATCCGGTGCCGGTCGCAATGTCGAGAATCCGCCGCGGGCTGACCCTCAGTCGCTCGAAGATCTCCCCGATGTAGTCCCCCCACGTCGCGTAGGGCACATTCGCCATCAGCGCATCGTAGTAGGGGGCGACCCGGGTGAAGGCCTGGCAGGACATGGGCACCGCTAATGCGTGCGCCGCCCGGCCGGCATGCGGCGACCGACCGCGCGCGCGATCTTGCCCACTTCGCGCATCAGCCGCGCGAATTTCGGCGGCTCCAGGCTCTGCGGTCCGTCGGAGAGGGCGGCCGGAGGGTCGGGGTGCACCTCAATCATAAGCCCGTCAGCCCCGGCTGCGACCGCCGCCTTGGCGACTGGGGTCACGTAGCGCCAATCGCCGGTGCTGTGGCTGGGATCGAGAATGACAGGCAAATGCGACAGCCGCTTGAGCACCGGCACGGCGTTGATATCGGTCGTGTAGCGCGTGGCATCCTCGAACGTCGTGATGCCGCGCTCGCACAGGATGACCTGCCGGTTACCCTCCAGCATGACGTACTCGGCAGCCATGAGAAGGTCTTGGACGCGGCACCCCGGCCCCCGCTTGAGCACCACCGGCTTGCCGCACTGCCCCACGCGCTGCAAGAGCCGGAAGTTCTGCATGTTGCGGGCGCCGATCTGGATGACATCCGCGTAGCGCATCACCATCGGCAGGTCGTGAGGATCGAGCACCTCGGTGACGACGGGCAGCCCCGTCCGCTCGCGAGCTTGCGCCAGTATCTCCAGCGCTTCCTGGCCGAGCCCCTGGAACGCGTAGGGCGAGGTGCGTGGCTTGAAGGCGCCCCCGCGCAGCAGGTTCGCTCCCGCGGCCTTGACCGCGAGCGCCGCCTCCACAGTCTGCTCCCGCGACTCGACGCTGCACGGGCCCGCGATGATGGCCAGGCTCGGGCCGCCGATGCGCACTCTGCCGACCTTCACAATAGTGTCGTCAGGATGCGTCTGGCGCGAGGCAAGCTTGTACGGCTCCGAGATCGGCGCGACGCGCTCGACCCCCGGCATGCTGGCGAAGCGGTCCGCGAGGCTGACCTTCTGCGCATCCACCGCGCCCAGCAGCGCGATCACCTTGCGCTCGACGCCGGGATTGACGAAAGCGCGGAAGCCAGATTCCTCAACGGCCCCGATGACCGCCTGGATCTGCTCCGGCGTTGCCTCCCTCTGCATGATGATGACCATGGATGTCGGGCGTGGACCCCCCCGCGGATACGGCAGAGCCGACGCAGTCGCCGGCTGACTATTCGCCGTTCTTTGGCCGCAGCTCCTTTTCGACCCAGTCGAGGAACGCCTTGTTGGTCGCGGTCTTGTGGAGCCCGGTGAGCAGCAGCTCCGTGGCTTGCACCGTGTCGAGCGCGTTGAGGACCTTGCGCAGTTGCCAAACCCGGCGCAGCTCATCCTCGCTCGTGAGAAGTTCCTCATGGCGCGTGCCGGAGCGGCGGACGTCAATCGCCGGGAAAGTGCGTCGCTCGGACAGCGTCCGATCGAGAACCAACTCCATGTTGCCGGTGCCCTTGAATTCCTCGAAGATGACGTCATCCATGCGGCTGCCGGTGTCAACCAGCGCGGTGGCGACGACGGTCAGGCTGCCGCCTTCCTCAATATTGCGCGCGGCGCCGAAGAAGCGCTTGGGGCGGTACAGGGCGCTGGGGTCGAGGCCGCCAGAGAGGGTGCGACCGCTGGGGGTGACGGTGAGGTTGGAGGCGCGCGAGAGGCGAGTGATGCTGTCGAGGAGAACAACTACGTCTTTCCTGTGCTCCACCAGGCGTTTGGCTTTTTCCAGGCACAGCTCCTGGACCTTCATGTGGTTTTCCGGGAGCTCGTCGAAGGTCGAGGAGGCCACCTCCGCCTGCACCGAGCGCCGGATGTCCGTGACCTCCTCCGGCCGCTCGTCTATCAGCAGCACGATGAGCACCACCTCGGGATGGTTGGCGGTGATGGCATTGCCAATCGCCTTCAGCAGCATCGTCTTGCCGGCCTTGGGGGGCGAGACGATGAGCCCGCGCTGCCCTTTGCCGATGGGGCACACCAGGTCTATCATGCGCCCCGAGATGCCCTTGGGCTCGGTCTCCATCCGCAGCCGGTCTATGGGGTAAATAGGGGTCAGGGCCTCGAAGGGCACGCGGTGCTTAAGCGTTTCCGGGCTCTCGCCGTTCACCGCCTCCACGCGCAGCAAGCTGTAGTAGCGCTCGCTGTCCTTGGGCGGCCGCACCTGGCCGCTGACGGTGTCGCCGGTCTTGAGGCCGAAGCGTTTGATCTGGGATTGCGAGACATAAACGTCGTCGGGGCTCGCCAGGTACCCGTGCACGCGGAGGAACCCATACCCCTCCTGCAACATCTCGAGCACGCCCTGACTGAAGATAAGCCCGCTCTGCTCCGCCTGCGCCTTGAGCAGGCTCAGCACCAACTCGCGCTTGTTCAGCTTCTGGGCGCCGTGGATTTCCAGCTCCTTGGCCAGCTCGTGGAGTTCCTCGACGGTCTTGCTCTCAAGCTCGGACATTTCCAGGGTGCGACTCCTAGTTTCTTCGGTCGCGCGCATGGTACTCACGCTCCTTAAGCTTTGGGGCTGCAATTTGTGCGCTGGGGGGTGACGAATGCCTCAGCTAGAGACAGACCCCTGCATTGATCGGGTGAATCACCAGGTCGTGGCACATACCAGCTTGCCAGCCGTGACACTGTGGGCGAAAAGGGCCCCGGACACACGCTGACTTGGCGCCGGATGCGCAGGGAATGGCTAGGCTAAACGCGGCCCTCGACCTCAGGCCAAATCGGAAGATGCTATGGGGTTTTTGCTGCTAAGGGAATGCTACCCATGATGCGACTTTGCCGCATCAACTCTGAACATTGCGCTTGTGGGTGCCACCTCCGCACCCGTGCGAGGCCATATTACTATACCACACAAACAGCCAAATGTCCACACGATTTGCCGCAACCGCCGCCCTTTTTCCAACCGCGCGCGGCGTGCGACCTCGACGCCGTACCTCACCGCCCTCGCCCCGACTTACCACGCTGCGGTCCAGCCAGCACTTGCTCCAAGGCCCGCGCAGGCTCGTCCTTGCGTCCTTCAATCAACGCTGCGTCGAGGAGATCCTCGCGTAGCCGAGGGTCGGCGACCAGTCGCTCCAGAAAGGCGCGACGCTGGTCTTTGTTCATCGGCGTTTATCTGTGTTCATCGGCGGTTCCATTCCCCGCCGGTAAACTTCCGGCTTGAGCAGCGCCACGTAGGCCAGATTGCGGTAACGCTGAGCGAGATCCAACCCGTACCCGACGACGAACTCATCGGGCACCTCGAAGCCCACGTAGTCGAGCTTCACCTTGACCCTGCGTCGGCTCGGCTTGTCCAGCAGCGCAGCCACCGCAAGGGTCGCCACCTCGCGCGTCCCGAGGTTCTCCATCAGGTAGTGCAGAGTCAAGCCCGTATCAACGATGTCTTCCACTACCAGCACGTGCTTGCCTTCAACGCTGAAGCTCAGATCCTTGAGCAGCTGCACCTCGCCGCTGGAGGTGGAGCTGTCGCCGTAGCTCGACCACTTCACGAAGTCTATGCGAAGCGGAATCGGCAGCGCCCGCATCAGGTCCGCGAGAAAAACAATGGCGCCATCGAGCACCCCCACCAGCACCGGCTCGCGGTCCCGGTAGTCGGCGGCGATACGCTCCGCCATCTCGCCGACGCGGATGCGAATCTGCTCCGCGGTGAGCAAGACCTCCCTTACATCGGGGTGCATGGCCTCTCCCGGCGCCCTTTGGCGCTCAGTAAGGCGGCATCTGGGGCGGATGCGGCGCCGCCGCCGACTTCTCGGGGATTTCTGCCACCGTGGCCTCGGTGGACAGCACCATCGCCGCGATGCTGGTCGCGTTCTGAAGCGCGGTGCGCGTCACCTTCGCCGGGTCCACGATCCCCGCCTCCATCATATCCACGTAGCGCTCGGTGACCACATCCATGCCCTGCCCCGGCGGCAGGCTCTTGATCTTGGCCACCACCACCGCACCCTCCAGACCCGCGTTATCGGCGATCTGCCGCGCCGGCTCCTCCAGCGCGCGGCGCATGATGTCCACGCCGATCGCCTCCTCGCCTTTGAGCCGCAATCCCTTCAACGCGGGAATGGCGTTGATAAGAGTTACGCCGCCGCCGGGCACGATGCCCTCCTCCACCGCCGCCCGCGTCGCCGACAGCGCGTCCTCCATGCGATGCTTGCGCTCCTTGAGCTCGGTCTCCGTCGCCGCGCCAACGTTGATGACCGCGACCCCGCCCGTGACTTTCCCCAGTCGCTCTTGCAGCTTCTCGCGATCATAGCTCGAGTCGGTGTCCTCGATCTGGCGCTTGAGTTGCGCGATGCGCCCCTGGATCGCCTCTGCGCTGCCCTTGCCCTCGATGACCGTGGTGTCATCCTTGGTGATCACCACGCGCTTGGCCTGACCGAGCATATCAGTGGTCACGTTTTCGAGCTTCACCCCCAGCTCCTCGGAGATGAAGGTGCCGGCGGTGAGAATGGCGAGGTCCTCGAGCATCGCCTTGCGCCGGTCGCCGAAGCCGGGCGCTTTGACCGCAACCGCGGTGAAGGTGCCGCGCAGCTTGTTCACCACCAGCGTCGCCAGTGCCTCGCCCTCGGTGTCCTCGGCGACAATCAGCAGCGGACGCCCGGCGCGCATGATGGCCTCCAGCACCGGCAGCAAATCCGGCGCCACCGAGATCTTCTTCTCATAAATCAGCAAGTACGCGTTCTCCAGCACCGCCTCCATGCGCTCGGGATTGGTCACCATGTAGGGGGAGATGTACCCCTTGTCGAACTGCATCCCCTCGACCAACTCCAGCGTGGTCTCGGCGCTCTTGCTCTCCTCGACCGTGATCACCCCGTCCTTGCCCACCTTGTCCATGGCCTCGGAGATGACCTCGCCGATGCGCTTCTCTCGCGCCGAGATTGCGGCAACCTGGGCGATCTTCGCCTTGCTCTCGACCCGCGTCGCGACTTTCGCGATATACTTGACCACCGCATCCCGCGCCGCCTCCAGCCCGCGCTTGACGAACATCGGGTTCGCCCCGGCGGCGACCGCCTTCAAACCCCCGCGCGTCATCGCCTGCGCCAGCACGGTCGCGGTGGTGGTGCCATCGCCCGCGACATCATTGGTCTTGGACGCCACTTCCTTGAGCAACTGCGCGCCCAGGTTCTCGAAGCGGTTCTCGACCTCGATCTCTTTCGCGATAGTCACGCCGTCGTCAATGATGGTGGGGGACCCGAATTTCTTCTCCAGCATGACCATGCGCCCGCGCGGCCCCAGGGTCACGCGCACCGCATCGGCGAGCGTGTTCATTCCCCGCTCCAGCCCCCGCCGCGCCTGCTCACCGTACTCCAGTTCCTTCGCCATCCGCATCCTCCTGATCAATCAGTGCGCGCGCCGCGCCTCACTTGAGTATCGCCAGCACGTCGCTTTCGCGCAGGACGACGTATTCCTTGCCGTCTATGGTGACCTCGGTGCCGCCAAACTTGGAGAAGAGCACCGTATCGCCCTTCCGGACCTCGGGCTTCGCGAGCTGCCCATTCTCGAGAATGCGCCCCGGGCCCACCGCCACGACCTTGCCCTTTTGCGGCTTTTCCTGCGCCGTGTCGGGCAGCAAGATGCCCGACTTGGTCTTCTCTTCCGCCTCGGTCACCTTGACCACCAGGTGATCGCCGATTGGTTTGACCATTGCGCTACCTCCTTCGCTGCTTGGCCGACTGCCTCGCTACCCGCTGGCGAGGACTTGCCCCACCAAACGTGATCAGCGGGGACACCGTAGTATAGCGCACCACCTCAGCCTTGTCAAAACGCCGCGCCTTACGCCCGTGCGACCGCAAAGCTCTCGGATGGCCACGAGGCTCCTCCTCTCCCTTGAAGGGAGAGGATCAAGGTGAGGGTGATAGGCCCGCCGTGCACCCTCACCCGGCCCGCGGGACGGGCCGACCTCTCCCTTGAAGGGAGAGGTGTTCCCGTGCGGAGACCAACCAAACTCGCTCACGCCCCGCCCGACATATGGGCACCCGGTCGAACGCGCTGCCGCTCTGGCCCGTGGTCAGCTTTCGTCATCTGCGCACACCGCGAAACCTTCACTCCACCACGATGTTGACCAGCTTGTCGGGGACGACGATGATATTGCGCACCGACTTGCCCGCGATGAAGCTCTGCGCCCGCTCGCTCGCGAGGGCAAGTTGCTTCACCTGTTCCTCCTCGGTGCCCGCCGCCACTGCCAGCCGATCGCGAACTTTTCCGTTCACCTGCACGACGAGCGTGATTTGCTCCTCGCGGGCGATCTCCCGGTCGGCCTTGGGCCAAGGGACGCCGAACAGCGACGCCGCGTCCTGGAGCAGCCCCAACCGCTCGCCCAGCTCGTCGGCCAGGTGGGGCGCGAACGGCGACAGCAGCACGGCCAGCATCACCATCGCCTCGCTCAACGCAGCGCGCTCGGCAGCGCCCGCGGGGGCGCGCAGATTGCTGCGCATGTCGGCCATCTGAGTCACCATTTCCATGAGCGCGCTGATCGCCGTGTTGTGGTGTATGCGCTCGATATCAGCCGTCACCTTGGCGACCGTCTGGTGAGTCTTGCGGCGCAAGGCGGCTGCCGCCGGCGAGGGCTGCTCCGACTTGAGCGTCGTCGCCCACTCGCGATCAAACATCGGGAGCGATTCATTGACGACGCGCCAGGCGCGGCCCAGAAAGCGGTACAGCCCCTCGACCCCGGCTTCGCTCCATTCGACAGGCTCACTCGGCGGTGCCATGAAGAGGATGAACAGGCGCGCGGTGTCGGCGCCATAGCGCTCGCATATCCCGTCCGGGGTCGCGATGTTGCCGCGGGTCTTGCTCATCTTCTTGCCGCCGAGGCTGATGACGCCGTGGTTGAACAACCGCTTGAAGGGCTCCTCAAACTCGATCAACCCGAGGTCGTGCAAGGCCATGCAAAAGAAGCGCGCGTAGATCAGATGCATGGTCGCGTGCTCGCGGCCCCCGATATAGAGGTCCACCGGCAGCCAATACCGCACCGACGCCGGGTCGAATGCGCAGTCGCTGTCGTGGGGGCTGACGTAGCGCAGGAAGTACCACGATGAACACACGAACGTGTCCATGGTGTCCACTTCCCGCCGCGCCGGGCCGCCGCACGTCGGGCACGTGGCGTTGACAAACTCGGGCACCGCCTCGAGCGGAGAGCCGCCCTTGCCGGTGAACGGCGGGTTCGGCGGCAGCAGCACCGGCAGGTCCTCCTCCGGCACCGGCACCGTGCCGCACCTCTCGCAGTGGATGACCGGGATCGGCGCGCCCCAGTAGCGCTGGCGCGAGATGAGCCAGTCGCGCAGACGATAGTTGACGGTGCGCTTGCCAATCCCGCGGCGCTCCATCTCCTCTGCGATCCGCTGCCAACCCTCCGCGCTCGGCAAGCCGTCGAAGGGGCCGGAGTTCACCTGCACCCCCGCTTCGACGTATGCTTCTGTCATGGTCGCAGGATCGAGCGGCTCACCCTCGCGGTTGATGACGACGCGGATCGGCAGGCGGTAGCGCTTGGCGAACTCGAAGTCACGCTGGTCATGCGCGGGAACCGCCATGATGGCGCCAGTGCCGTATCCCATCAGCACATAGTCCGCGACCCATACCGGCACCTGCTCGCCCGTCATGGGGTTGATCGCGTACGCGCCCGTGAAGACGCCGTCCTTGGCGGTGTCGGCGATACGCTCCAGTTCCGCTTTGGCGCGAGCCTGCTCGCGGTACTCATCCACCGCCGCCCGCTGCTCAGGCGTGGCAATCGCATCCACCAGCGGGTGCTCGGGGGCGAGCACCATGTATGTGATACCGAAAACAGTGTCGGGCCGCGTTGTGTAGACGCTCGCCTTGTGGGGCCAACCAGCGATCGCCATGCCGAATTCGACGCCTTCGCTGCGCCCGATCCAGTTGCGCTGCATCAGCTTGACGTCTTCGGGCCAGTCTATTCTCTCATACCCCTGCAACAGGCGGTCGGCATAGGCGGTGATGCGATAGAACCATTGCTCCATCTCCTTTTGCGCGACCGGCGTATCGCACCGCTCGCACAATCCGCCGATGACCTGCTCATTCGCGAGCGCGGTCGCGCACGATGGGCACCAGTTCACGGGTGCCTGCTTCTTGATCGCGAGGCCGGCCTTGTAGAGCTGCAAGAACAGCCACTGCGTCCACTTGTAGTAGTCGGGCCGCGAAGTGTTGATCTCGCGGCTCCAGTCGAAGGAATAGCCCATGCGACGGAGCTGCCGCTCCATCTGAGCCACGTTGCGTTCAGTCCACGCCGCGGGATGGATGCCGCGCTTGATGGCAGCATTTTCGGCGTTCAGTCCGAACGCGTCAAAGCCCGTGGGGTGAAGCACGTGCTCGCCCCGCATGACGTGATATCGAGCCACTGCATCGCCCACGGTGTAATTGCGCACCTGGCCCCAGTGCAGGTCGCCGGAGGGATAGGCGAACATATCGAGGTAATAGAACTTGGGCTTGGCCGAGCGATCGGGCACGTCGAAAAGATGCGCCTCCGCCCAGCGCCGTTGCCATTTCTGTTCGATCTTCTGCGGCTCGTACTTATCGGTCACCGATGCCCCTCCCTCCAGCCGCACCCTGCGGCACTGAGGGCGACAACGCCTTACCCGCTCAGCGCGTTCCTTATCGCCCACACCACGCCGACCAGCGCCACCACCGCCACCGCCGCGTAGAGCAGGGCGAACTTCTCGGCGCGCGAGAACCGGAAGTGCCGCCAGTTGGCTACCAGCACCGCAAAGCCCAGAAACGGCAGGCCGGGCAGCGCGGCCGCCCCTGCGAGGCTAAACACCACTGGCACTGTCAAGAACGCGACGAAGAGCGCCCACAGCGTGGCGCGCGCATTCATCCGCAGCCTGTACACCGCGGCCACGAACAACCCCATGAACAGGAAATCGCCAATGCCGATCGCGCTCAGCAGCGGCACCGGCATCTCCACCGCGCTCGCGCCCGGGATCGAGGCGCTGAAATGCTGCACTACCTCCGGCGCTTTCTTTGCCATTTCCGCCACAAACCCATAGTACACACCCCACGCATCCACCGCCGCGGCGACCACCGCGACCGGCACCAGTATATTGCGTTCCTTGACTATGCGCGATGCGAGCACTCCGAAAAACGTTGCCGCGACAAAGAGGAAGAGGTCTTTCAGCAGCTCGACCCGCGCCAGCCCCCATGCCGCCGAGGCCCCGCCTAAAACCACCGCCAGCACCAGTTGCTCTGCCCACGACAGCGAAAGCCGGGCTATTACCGCCACCATCGCCACGGAGATGCCGATGAAGGCGATGCCGGCGATAATGGCGAGGCTCGCCGCCAGCCCCGCCGACTCGGCAGCGACACGGCCGGCTTCTTCGCCAAGCAGACCCACCAGCAGGAATGCCGCTGCCGCCAGCCCCAGCAACTGCCACTCGCGCATGTCGTCACGGGGAGCGTCAGTGCCAGCAGTAGGCGGCGGTGACGGCTTATCACTACGTGCATTCATCCTCGAAGGCTTTAGATCTGCCAACGCGGGCCTGTGGTCAGGGCCGATGCGCGCGAGAAAGCAGCCCCGGTCTGACCGCAGGGGTAATCAGCGAGCGGGCCGCAGCACGAAAACCCCAATGATAAGCAGGATCAAACCTGTGATGCCGACAGCCGACCACAGCACGAGCGCGTAAAACGCGAAGAGCGCCTCGTCGGGTGTCCATGCCTCCCGGTATGCCTGCAAAGCAACAATCCCACGGGCAACCGCCACCAGCAGCAGCGCGAATCCTACAACGTTGCTGAGAAACGCCGGGGAAAGCAGCCGCGCCGCAGCGCGCGCCGGCCGCACCACCACCTTCTTAGCGCGCGCCCCAAGGCGCTTCTCCTCGGCCAGTTGCGGCCCGCCCTCCTGCTTCAGTTGCGGGTCGAGGTAAGTGCCGCAGTTGGCGCAGACCAGCTCGCTTTCCCGCACCGGCAACCGGCAGTTGGAACACACGCCCACAACCGGGCTCGTCCCATGCAGCCATTCGCCGCAGGCCCAGCAGTGCTGCAATGCGCGGGCATTCTCCTGCCCGCAGCGGGGACACTCCATGATTACCCGCATACGCAGCTATCTCGCGCCTTGCTCCTGGCAAAGGGGGTTCACTGCTTCCTGCTTCCAGTTCCCTCTTCCTGCTTCCCGCTCCCTGCTTCCTCCTTCCTACTACAAATTCTCCCCCACCCGGCCGAACTTGCGCCGGCGGCGCTGGTATTCGACCAGCGCGTGAAGCAAGTGTGGGCGCCCAAAATCGGGCCACAGCGTCGGCAGCACCACGATTTCAGAGTAAGCGATCTGCCACAGCAGGTAATTGCTTACCCGCACCTCCCCCGCGGTGCGAATGAGCAAATCGGGATCGGGCAGGTCGGCGGTGTAGAGGCGGGCCGCGAAAGCGTCCTCCGAGATCTGCCCCAGCTCCATCTGCCCGGCGACAATCGCTTCAGCCAGCGCACGCGCCGCATCCACGATCTCCGCCCGGCCGCCGTAGTTTATCGCCAGGTTCAAGCGCAACCCGCTGTTGTCGGCGGTCAGATGTCGAGCATGCTCCAACAGCTTCTGCAAAGAATCAGGGAGCGCCTCCAGACGACCGATGGCCCGGATGCGCACCTTTTTCTGGTGCAACTCCGGCAACTCCCGCTCCAGCTTCTCCGCGATCAGGCGCATCAGCCCCGCTACCTCGCGCGGAGGCCGCGCCCAATTCTCCGATGAAAAGGTGTACAGCGTGAGCGCCTCGATGCCCAGCTCGCCGCACCCCTCGATAGCCGCGCGAACCGCCTCGGCGCCGGCTTCATGCCCGGCCAGCCGCGGCAGCGACCTCTCTTGCGCCCAGCGCCCATTGCCATCCATGATCACCGCGATATGCCGCGGCACGCGCTCGCGGTCGAGCATGGCCAAGAGGTCTTCGGCTGGGGATAACGCCAATGCTTGCGGCGGGTTGGATTCCATGTGCGCGATCTATCCCGCTGTGGGCCGAGAGCATGGGCAGGCCAGCTCGATGCTTGCAGCCACCGCCAGCGCAAGTAGGCCCGGTCCAATCACCTTCTGCCTGATGACCCGCTGCGCCCCCACCGGCGCGTGCGACGGCGGCGCAGTGCGCGCGATTTCTCTTACCTGCCATCCGTGCGCCGCGGCCTGCTGGCGCGCTATCTCCAGCTCAAGGCCGATGAGAAGCGGGGGCTGACCGCCCATGGTGACAGATCAGACCTCCATGATTTCGGCGACCTTGATGTCGTGCAGGCGGTCAATCTCTTTGATGTGGCCATCGGTGCCATCCTGCACGTTCTCCTGTGCGCGCCGGGACTCGTCCTCCGGCACCTGCCCGGCCTTCTGAAGCTTGCGCAGCTCCTCGACTGCATCGCGGCGGATGTTGCGGATGGCGACGCGGCTCTCCTCCGCCTTGCGGCCGACCACCTTGGCCAGATCTTTGCGCCGCTCTTCGCTCAGTTCGGGAACGGGCACCCGCAGAATGTTGCCGTCGCTGAGCGGGTTGAGCCCCAGCTCCGACTGGGTCAGGGCCTTGCGTATGGCCCCGATGAGGGTCTTGTCCCAGGGGGAGACCACCAGCAGCCGGGGCTCGGGCGCGGCGATGGTGGCAAGCTGATTGAGGGCCATCTTGGTGTCATAGGCTTCGACCATGATGTGGTCGAGCAGCGCGGGGTTGGCGCGGCCGGTGCGGATGCCGGCGAACTCGTGGCGGGTGGCCTCGATGATCTGATCCATGCGCTGCGCCGCCTGGGCCAAGATTCTCGGTACCGGTTGAGTAGCCATGGCTACGCTCCCTCGCCGCTGCCAGCCGGCGCTTGCTCGGAAGCGGCGCGCGCCGATATGATGCTGCCGATGGACTCGCCCCGCACCACGCGCTTGAGGTTGCCCGGCTCGCGGATATCGAAGATGATGATCGGCAGCCCCGTTTCCTGACTCAGGGATATCGCGGTCGCGTCCAAGAGCTTGATGCGGCGGGTCAGCGCCTCCATGTAGTCGAGATGGGCAAGCCGCTGGGCGCCGGCCTCCAGTTTGGGGTCTCGATCATAGATTGCATCCACCGTGGAGCCCTTGAGGATCGCCTGCGCCCCGACTTCCGCCGCGCGCAGCGCCGCCGCGGTGTCTGTTGTAAAGTACGGGTTGCCGGTGCCGGCGGCGAAGATGACGATGCGCCCTTTCTCCAGGTGGCGAATTGCGCGGCGCCGAATGTAGGGCTCTGCCACCTCGTGGGTTTCGATCGCGCTCTGGACGCGAGTGAAAGCGCCCAATTTCTCGAGCGCGTCCATCAGGGCCAAAGCATTGAGGACGCTTGCCAGCATCCCCATGTAGTCGGCGGTGACGCGCTCGATGTCATAGGGGCCCCGAGTTCGGGCGCGAAAGATGTTGCCCCCGCCAACCACCACGGCGACCTCCACCCCCATGTCGTGCACCTCCTTGAGCTCCGCCGCCAGGCGGTGCACGGTCGCGGGATCTATGCCCAGCTCCTCGCCCCCCGCGAAGACCTCGCCGCTGAGCTTGACCAGGATCCGTCTAAATTTTGGCTCGCTCACCGCTCCCCCGCTCACTGGTTAGCGCTGTGCGCCGGGCCGGGCAGCCGCCGTCGCACGTTGTTCAATGCCGTTCGCTAGCTATGACTGGATCTCACCGAGCTGGAACCTCGCAAACCGGCGAATGCGGATGTTCTCCCCGGTCTTGGCCGAGACTTCCTTGCGCAGCTCCTCAATGGTCTTCTCCGGGTCGCGGATGAAGGGCTGCTCCAGCAGGCACACGTCTTGGTAGAACTTCTCCAGCTTTCCCTCGACGATGCGGTCAATGACCTTCTCCGGCTTGCCCTCGTGCAGGGTCTGGACGCGATAGATCTCGCGCTCCTTATCGCGCACGGCATCGGGCACCTCCTCGCGGCTCAGGTAGAGCGGCTGCTGTGCGGCGATCTGCATGGCCGCGTCGTGCGCCAAGGCTCGAAACTCTGGGGTCCGGGCCACAAAATCGGTCTCACAGTTAACCTCCACCAGCACTCCGATCTTGCCGCCGGCATGGATATAGGATGTCACCACTCCCGCGGCCGTGGGCCGCGATTCGCGGCGAGCGGCGCGCAGGATGCCCTGCTCGCGCAGGCACTCGATGGCGCGTTCGATATCGCCGTCCGCCTCCTCCAGCGCCCGTTTGCAGTCCATGATCCCCGCGCCCGTTCGCTGGCGCAGATCCTTCACTCGCTGTGGTGTAATCGCCACCCAATCCTCCCGTACAAAAGCAAGCAGCCAGTCAGAGCTCTGGCCCCTCAGCCCCGGCCCATCTCTTCCTCGTAAGTATCGGGGTGGGCGTTGTGGTCCGCCTCGCTCTCTGCCATATCGGCGTCAGACACCGGCTCGGCGGCAGCGAGCGCCGCTTCGGCCACAGCTTCCGCGGCCGCAACCTCCGCCGCGGCGGCGGCGGTCTCCTCGGCCTCCGCCGCAGCCTTCGCCTCCAATGCCTCGCGCTCCCTGACTCCCTCCAGCGCGGCCTCGGCAATCTTCGATGACATCAGCCGGATGGCGCGAATCGCATCGTCGTTGCCGGGGATCGGATAATCCACCTCGTCGGGGTCGCAGTTAGTATCAACGATGGCGACGATGGGGATCTCCAGGCGGCGCGCCTCCAGCAAGGCGATGCGCTCCTTCTTGACATCCACGATATAGGCGACCGCGGGCAAGCGCTCCATTCCCTCGATGCCGGTGAGGATACGCTCCAGCTTGCCCAGTTCGTCGAGCAGGCGCGCGCGTTCGCCCTTGGTCCGCAGCTCGAGCTCGCCTTGGTCGCGCATGCGGCGCAGTTCGCGCATGCGCTCCACGCGTCGCCGGATGGTCGCGAAATTGGTGAGCATGCCGCCAAGCCAACGCTGATTGACGTAGAACATCCCGCACTGGCTGCCGGCCTCGAGTATCGCCTCCTGGGCCTGCTTCTTGGTGCCCACAAAGAGGACGGCGCCGCCCCCTGCGGTTTGCTCCCGCACGAAGTCGCAGGCATCCTCGAGCAAGCGCACGGTCTGGTGCAGGTCAATGATGTAGATGCCGTTGCGCCCCCCGTAGATGTAGCGTTTCATCTTCGGGTTCCACCGCCGGGTCTGGTGGCCGAAATGAACCCCCGCCTCCAGGAGCTCCTTCATCGAAACTAGCGCCAAGAGTTTGTCTCCTTTGCTACTCTGCGTAGCCTACTTCGCCCTGCGACTCGTGCTTCGCAGCGAGCCCACTCCGCCGTAGTAGCCTACGGCTACGAAGGCCGGAAGCGCCGCTTCGCAGAGTGGCAAGCTGGGCTGCGAAGGCCCGCGCAGCAGGGTAGCATGGCTACGCGCTACGTCGCACGAGCGGAAAGTCCGCCCGCAAAAAAAGGCGTGTAAGACTCGTGCCAACACGCCCGTCGCGCGTCACCAGGCCCGTGCCTTACACAGCCAAGCGCGATGCTGGATGAAGTCTATCACAAAACCCCGCGCCCGCGCAAGAGCACTCGCGGCGAGGGTTACTCCACTCGTATCTGACGGAGCGCCGGCGTGCCGTTGCCGTAGTGACCCAGGCACTGGCAGAAGCCGCCGACGACGGGCTGAGGCGCAGGCCGTCGCGGACCAGCGAGAAGGCTCCCCGCCAGCCGGCGGGGAGCCTTCTCGCCCGGGCGCCAAACCGTGAAGTCCGTTCGGCCGTGCCTGACGCCCTTGTCCGGTCGTGCCGACGAGCCCGAGGCCGATTACGATGCCGTTGCTGAACTCACCCTAGACCTTGCCCTCGCAAAGCCGCTTCATGTAATCCAAGTAGTGGCGAACCAGGTAGCATCGCTCCAATTGCTCGGCATCCTGGCACCACATCTGAAGCTCGCCCAGCGCCCTGCTCGCGTCGGCGGTCAAGCTGCGCACCAGGGTGCGGAAGGCTCGCAGTTCGTCACGCGGCGCCGCTCCATGTTTCTCGATCGCCCCGGGGGTAACCATTGCAGGATGCATCTATCTCAGCCTTTCGCTATTTGATCCAGCCGCGCCACCTCATGGCCTCGGTCACGCGCTGCACCGCCACATAGTACGCGGCGGTGCGCATGTCAATACCCCGCTGCTGGGAGACACCCAACACGTCGTGAAACGATTTCGTGATTTTCCGGTCCAGTCGCTCGTGCACCTCAGCCTCCTCCCAGTAGAACGACTGGCGATTCTGCACTGTCTCGAAGTAGGACACGATGACCCCGCCGGCGTTACACAGGAAATCCGGGATCATAAAAACACCTTTGCGGCGCAGAATGGCGTCGGCCTCGGGCGTGGTGGGGCCGTTCGCCGCCTCGGCGACGATCTTCGCCTTAATCTGCTCGGCGTTGGATTCGTTGATCACCTTCTCCAGCGCCGCCGGAATAAGAATGTCCGCCTCCATCTTCAGTAGATCACCATTGCTGATTTGCTCACAGCCAGGCAGGCCGATAACGGTCCCGGCATCCATCTTTTGCTGCACTGCGGCGGCAGCGTCAATGCCCCTCATGTTGGCCACGCCGCCCCGCGAGTCACTCACCCCCACCACCCGGCAGCCCAGCAGGCGCTCCACCAGCAGCGCGGCATACGACCCGGCATTACCGAAGCCCTGAATGGCTACGGTAGCCCCCGCGGGAGCAATCCTCAGATGTTTGCAGGCCTCCCGGATCGTGAAAATGGCGCCGCGGGCGGTGGCGTCTCCCCGGCCCAGCGACCCCCCGACAGCCACGGGTTTGCCGGTGATGACACCTGGGCAGTAATGGCCGGTGAGTTTGCAGTACTCATCCATCATCCAGGCCATGATCTGGGGGTCGGTATAGACGTCGGGCGCTGGGATGTCCAGGTCCGGCCCCAGAATCTGGTGCACCGCCCCGATGTAGGCCCGCGACAGGCGTTCCAACTCCCCACGAGACATGCGCTTGGGGTCGCACACAACCCCGCCCTTGCCTCCCCCCAGGGGAATGTCCGCCAGCGCGCACTTCCACGTCATCCAGCACGCCAGAGCGCGGATGGTGTCTATTGTTTCGTCGGGATGAAAGCGAATGCCGCCCTTGGCGGGCCCGCGGGCGTCGTTGTGCTGGACGCGAAAGCCCTTAAACACCTTGAGCCTGCCATCATCCATACTCACGGGCAGGGAGACGTGCAGCTCCCGCATCGGCTCGCGCAGCACGGCGTGCACATCCGGGTCCAGCTCCAACTCCTGCGCGGCCCGGGCTAGCTGGGCTAACGCCATGTCGAATGCGCTCTGCTCTGCAACCGTGGACACAGTGGTTGTCATATCGTGTTCCCCCGGTCCCTGCAATTGCCTATAGTACGGCCCCGGGCTCGATCATTAGCCGTACTGACTGGCGCGTGTCATTAGTGCCACTTAATGCACGGATTGTATCCGGCTGGCTTACATCTGTCAAGCCCTGCCCCCCCCGCTTCTGGTAGCGCGGTGTGTTAGCGCAGAGCAGGAATGCGCGCCGCCGAATGTGGAATCATGACTGGTAGGGGTTGTTCCCAGCGGCTGCGACCTGTCGGGGCGCCGCTGCCAGCCAGGGCGGCTCGCGCACATCCTGGCGCGCGCCAAACCATCCCCACCCGCCACGGCCGCGCCCGCGGCCGCCTTCACACCCGCACCATGGTGAGGCTTGAAATTCGCTGATGGGCGCGCTATCATATAGTGCGACTAACGTAAAGGTGGATGCATGCGAAACTCGACGCTCGTGAGCACCGGCGTGCCCTGGCTCGACCAGCTACTCGGTCAGCTGCGTATCGGGGAAAACGTAGTGTGGGAGGTCGAGGCCGGCGCCCACGCAGATGCGTTCCTGCGCGCCTTCCTCGAGGCCAACATCGGAGGCGGCAGCAACGCAGTTTACCTCTCCTTCAATCATTCGCCGGTCACCATGAAGGAGAAGCTGGGCGACCTATTCGATGAGCCCAAGTTCATTTTGGTGGACTGCTTTACCGACGGGAAGGGCCACAGCGACCCCGTATTCGCGCGCTTCTATGAAAGCGCGACGGAGAAGGATTTGGCGCACGTCGTGCGCGTGGCCGAGCCGGCGAACGTCGAGAGCTTCACCAACGCCATAAACGCGATCGAAGGCAAGGCCGGCGTGGGCGCCAAGTACGTCTTTGACAGCCTCACCGGGATGCAGGATCTTTGGGCCGACACCGCGCGGGCTTATCGTTTCTTCACCTACGCCTGCCCGCGCCTGTATGACCTAAAGACCATCGCCTACTGGATCCTCGAGAAGGAGGCGCACTCCTCATCCTTCCGGGCCAACCTGAAGCACGTCACCCAGGTTGCCATAGACCTCTCGCGCGCCGAGGGCGGTTATACGCTTCAAGTGCTCAAGGCCGAAGGGCGCGCCTTGGGCGCCGAGGCGGAGGCGCCGCAGCGCTATGAGCCGGCGGGCGGCAAGCTGCGCCTGGTTGCCGACAGCAAGCGCGAGCTGGTGCGCCTGGGCAAGCTGATTCGCTCGGCGCGGCTCAAGCGCGGCCTCTCTCAGGCCGAACTCGGCGACCTGCTCGGCGTCACCGCAAGCACGGTCTCCCAGGCGGAGAACGGCCTGATCGCGCTCTCCTTGACCAACCTGTTCAGCCTCGCTCGCGAGCTCGAACTTAACCTGGGCCCGGTCTTGAACGGCAAGGACGTGCCCAAGGATTCAGTCGCCATCATGCGGGAGAAGGACCGCCCGCGGACCCAGATAGCCGGGAGCAAGCGCAAGCCGGTGTACGTCGAGGGCCTGCGCGACACCGACCTGGCGGGGGATCTCGAGCCGGTGCTGGTGATGCTGCCCCCGGGCGTGACGCTCAATAAGCATTTCTCGCTGCGCAAGGGGGTGGAGTTCGGGCTCGTTCTCGCGGGGCGGGTGGAGGTCGAAGTCGCAGGCAAGACGCGAGTGCTCAATCAAGGCGACAGCATCTACCTGGAGAACGACATCCCAAGCGCGTGGACTAACCCCGGCGTCGAACCGGCGCAAGTGCTGTGGGTGGTGGGGATGAAGTAGAGCTCGCCGGGTGTGAGTTCCCGGAAGCATGTCATTCTGAGCCGGAGGCGAAGAATCTTGGATGGGCCCGCCATCGCAGGCAAGATCCTTCGCGTCGCTCAGGATGACGGTTAAGCGCCCCCGCCAAAAGATATGCCGGCTCGTGTCGTAGGGCAGAAGCTTGTCTTTTGCCTTTCCCGGGCAGGATGCAAGCTCCTGCCCTACGGACTTCGTCGCCCAGACCAGAATGCTGCTATCGCCGCCAGCACGAACCCTCCCGCGTTTATCCACGTTGAGACACCGAGGTAGGAGCGCAAGTCCTTCCACAGGTCAGTCACCACAACGTCGTCTTGTCCACTCGATCCCCCAAACACAACGCGCCCTACAGGTGTACTGTGCACCTCCGCCCCCTTGTCGGTGACCTGCACAGTCGGGGCCTTGCTCAGCTTACTGTCGTAAACTCGGCCATAGTAAAGCGATACGCCTGCCAGCACTAGGTACATGGTGGCGAGGCACACCCAGAAACTCACGCGTATGGGCTTGTCCATTGCTTCCTAGATCCCCTCCTGCGCCCCCGCGAGTCTATGGTCTCCGCCACAGCACCTTCCCCTCTTTGTCGAAGAGCACCAGGCTACTTCATCACTGCTGGTCAGGTTTCCATTCTGCGATCGGTGGCATCGCCCTCGCCGCAGCATCCACTTCACCTAACCCCGGTGCATGGTCTGGATCGCAGTATCTCTCGATCATCTCTAGATAACCCTTGGGGTGAATCCTCACCCACATTTTGGGGAGAACCCGCCAGAGCAATCTCATATACCTGTGCTTGTAGTGGCTGCGGGTCCAGAAGACCATGACCTCCTCACCATCAGACACGCCCCGTTCCATGAACGCTTCCCACAGATGAGTGAAATCCACTCTGTGAGTGACAAACCCTTTCACCGGCATTGGCATCCCCACGCATTCGAGCGTGACCGAAGCGTGGGGATCGGTGAGGTTGGGGGCTACAACTCTACCATTCTCAACTGAGGAAAATGGCGTAAAGTCAGTGACCCTACAGGCTAGCCCCCCGATTGCGCGCCACTCGCTATCCGTTCTCATCTCCATTGGAGGGAGTGCCCGAGTGATCCTCAGTCCTGCAATAACCATCGGGATGAGCAGCCCAACAAAGTAAGCAATAGGAAAGCACCACAGCAGGTGAAGCTTCGACCATGGCTGGGTTAGGAAAGCCGCCACAAGCGTGAGCCACAGTCCGGCTTGTACCCCAAGGGGAAATGCGTACTCCCGGCCGGCCCGAGTGTACCCAAGCCATAACAGAACCCACACTGCCGACAGCACGGCGCACAGGCCCCAAACGACCCCGCCCGCAATCATCCAGATCATTCCCTAGCATCCCTCTGGCGCGACCCTTTCTGCGCCGACCAGTTCACCAGCAAGCCAGTCGCTTAGCCAATAGCTGATGGGACTATCACCCTATCTGCCTGAAGCCGCGGACCGCATGAGATGTGACGAAGAGGTTGATGGCCAGTCCCGCCGGGGTCTCCGCAGTCTGGAGGATGACGTTGCCGTCGGTCGTATCCCATATGAAGAGACCCGTCTTCTGGGAGGACGGTCTACCCAGTTCGCCCGTGCAATGTCGAAGCGCCTCCAGTGCAATCGGATTCGCCTCCTGCTTGGTAGCAGGTTCGAGGTAAGGCGCGATCTTGTAGATTCTGCCATGGACTGTCCCGAGCATCACCTTCCACGGGCGACCCAGGAAGGTGACCGGAGGGGCGTTATAGTTCGTCTCGCCCTCGAACTGACGGCCCATCATCGCGTATTCGGCGGGGGAGAACTCGACCAGTCCTATGAGTCCATCAATAGAGGCGTCAAGTCTGTACTCGCCAATGGGGAAACTCGTGTATGCAGCGGGCTTCGCTCGAAATGACCATCGCATCTCCCTCGCCTCCTCCCTCCTAGTGGCCCGATGAACTCGGCTACAGGATGTACCTGCTCGTGTCCGCGTCGCGGGCGAGATCGGCGAGGCGCTCGCCCACATAAGCCGCGTCAACCGTGAGTTTCGTGGGCGCGATGTCGGGCGCGGAGAAGGAGACCTCCTCCAGCAGGCGCTCCATCACCGTGTGCAGGCGGCGGGCACCGATGTCCTCGGTGCGCTGATTGACCTCGGCTGCGATGCGCGCGATCTCCTTGACCCCGTCCTCGGTGAAATTAAGCTCGATCCCGTCTATCGCCAGCAGCGCCCGGTATTGCCTGATGAGCGAGTTTTCCGGCTCGGTGAGGATGCGCACGAAGTCCTCGGCGCCCAGGGAAGTCAGCTCCACGCGCAGCGGCAGGCGCCCCTGAAGCTCGGGGATGAGATCCGAAGGCTTGGAGACGTGGAATGCGCCGGCGGCGATGAACAGGATATGATCGGTGCGCACCGGCCCGTACTTGGTCATCACCGTGGCGCCCTCGACGATGGGCAGGATGTCGCGCTGCACGCCCTCGCGCGAGACCTCCGGGCCGTGGCCGGCCTCGCGCCCCGCGATCTTATCCAGCTCGTCAATAAATACGATGCCGCTTTCCTCCGCGGTCTCGATGGCCTCCGCGGTGACCTGATCCATGTCTATCAATGCCTGGGCGCGTTGATAGGTCAAGATCTCCTTCGCCTCCGCAACCGTCACCCGGCGGCGCTTTTTCGCCTTTGGCATCATGCCGCCCAGCATGTCCTGCAAGTTCATCCCCATCTCCTCCATGCCCGCCGGCGAGAAGATCTGGACGAACGGGGACTTGCTCTCCTCGACCTCGATCTCGATGACCTCGTGATCCAGCGCGCCGACCTCGACCTTCTGTCGCATCTGCGTGCGCGAGCTCTCAATCTCCTCGGTCGGCTCCTCTTCCGGCGCCTCGGGCTCGGCGACGCGCTGGCCAAGGAACGCGGCGACCGCATCCAGCGGCGCCTGCATTCTGGGCACGCGCAGCCGGCGCGGACGCAGCGCCTCCACGATCTGATCCAGCGCCTCCGCCCGCGCCCGCTCCTCCACCTCGCGCATCTTCTCGCTCTGCGCCATGCGCACCGCAACATCCGCCAGATCGCGGATGATGGCATCCACGTCTCGGCCCACGTAGCCGACTTCGGTGAACTTGGTCGCCTCGACCTTTATGAAGGGCGCGCCCGCGAGCCGCGACAGCCGACGTGCGATCTCGGTCTTGCCGACGCCGGTAGGACCGATCATGAGGATGTTTTTCGGGATGACCTCCTCGCGAATCGGGCCCTCGAGCTGTCGGCGGCGGTAGCGGTTGCGCAGGGCGACTGCCACCGCGCGCTTGGCCGCATTCTGGCCGACGATGTAGCGGTCGAGCTCCTCGACGATGCGCCGCGGCGTAAGCTCGGCCATCAGATCAGCATGTTCGGGGGTCGTCATGAGGTCAGATTCCCATCCACAGATTTGACAAACTCTTATCCACAGATTTCACAGATTACACAGATGAAGAACTCGTCCGATTCTGCGAAATCTGCGTAATCTGCGGAGAATCCTCGAAGATCAGCCGCCTATGATCTCAACCATTATCTGATCGTTGGTATAGATGCAGATGGAGGCCGTTATCAACATCGCCTCACGCGCAATGGCTTCGGCTGAGAGATCGGTGTGACGAGCCAGGGCGCGCGCGGCTGCCAGCGCGTACGGCGCGCCGCTGCCGATGGCGGCGACGCCGTCATCGGGCTCGATGACATCGCCATTGCCCGAGATCACGAACAGCCGCTCGCCGTCGGTGGCGATTAGCATTGCCTCCAGACGCCGCAGCAGCCTATCGGTGCGCCAGTCCTTGGCCAGCTCTACCGCCGCGCGCGCCAGGCTGCCGCGCGTGGCATCGAGCTTGGCCTCGAGCCGCTCGAACAAGGCAAACGCATCAGCGGCTCCGCCGGCGAATCCGGCCACGATCGCCCCATCGCGCAGGGTGCGCACCTTCTTCGCGGTATGCTTAACCACCGTGCTTTCGAGCGTCACCTGGCCGTCGCCCGCCACCGCCGTCTGGGAGCCTTTGCGCACCGCCAGTATCGTCGTGGCTGCGATCACAGCATCCCCTTGGTCGAGGGCACGCCGCGGCTGCGCGGATCAGCTTCGGCCGCCTGGCGCAAAGCCCGCGCGAATGCCTTGAACGCCGCCTCGATGATGTGATGGGTGTTGCGCCCGGCGAGTTGGCGCAGGTGGAGGTTCATCCCCGCCGAGTTGGCAATCGCGCGGAAGAACTCCTCAACCAGCTCCGCTTCGAAATCCTGGACCTTGCGGCGGCGCAAATCCAACTGATAACCCAAGTGGGCGCGCCCACCCAGGTCAACCGCGGCCATGACCAGGGCTTCATCCATGGGCACGACGGCCGAGCCGTAGCGCCTGATGCCTGTCTTGTCCCCCAGCGCCTCCTTGACCCCCTGCCCCAGGCACATGCCAACGTCCTCGACGGTGTGATGGAAATCAACCTCCAGGTCGCCCTTGGCCGCCACCTTCAGCTCCAGCGCCCCATGCTTGGCCACGAGCTCCAGCATGTGATCGAGAAACCCAATGCCGGTCTTGACCTTCACCGCGCCAGGGCCGTCCAGGCCGACCCGCAGGGTGATGTCGGTTTCCTTGGTCTTGCGGTGAATCTCCGCAGCTCTCATGTTCACCCCTTACGGCGCAGATGCAGGCATTTCCTGTCGCGGCGCGAACTAACACGCGCGGGATCTTGTCGCCCACCATTCCATGAAGGCATTCACGTCCGGCGCGATGATGTCGGCGCCGGCGGCGCGAATCTCCTCATCGCTGCGCCCCCTCATGGGCCCCGACAGAACCAGACAGTCGAAGACCTCCGGCTCCCCGCGGCCGCGACCCGATTGGTAGCGGCGAACCGCTTCGCGGTCATCCGGCATGTCGCCCACGTACACCGCGGCCGCCGACTGCATACGCCGCATCAGGGTCGCCAGCCCGCGCGGATCGGGCTTGATCATGCCGTCATCAACCACGATCACGCGCTCTCGCGTAAACAGATCAGCGATACCCGCCATCTCCAGCGCCGCGCGCGTCTCCTCCCAGGTGCGGCCGCTGTAGACGCCAAACTTGGTCACGCCAGGCGGCAGGCTCTCACGGCGAATCAACGGGCGATCCAGTGCGATGCGCCCGGGCACATGGACATACTGCGGATGATAGCCATAGAACTGATAACAATGATCCTCGCCTGCATATAGCTCCTGGAACACCTGGACGATCTTCCGATAGTCCCACAGGCTCAGGACCCGCTCGCGGGCCTCCGGGTCGAGCGCATCCAGCAGCTTCTCGCGCACGAAGGGCACGCCGCCGCGCGATTCGCGCGCCGCTTGCGCCAGATCTCCGATGGAAGGCGGGGTCCGCCGCAGCGTCGCCAGGTCAATGCTGCCGGTCAACTCCGCCTTGACCAGATAAGTCAGCACGTTAATGCCGGCGATCTCCCAGTCATCATTAAAGCCCTGGGCGAGCCTGTAGAGCTCGATCTCTCCTGGCTCGACAAAAGGATCCCCCTCCGGCCAGCCGACAAGCCTCGTCAGATAGACGCGCACGGCGTCGCATCCTACCATGCGAATCGAGCGCGTGACATCCATGATCACGCCGTCAACATCGAAGATGAGGGTGTCCACCGCAGTCAGGCGCGGCAGCGTGTCGGGACACACCAGCACCGCCCCCGAGGCCGAGGATACATACTGCGTTAGTGTGTCCAGGTCTTTCATTCCTGCACTCGGGCGCGGATGGAGCGCGCGTGAGCATCCAGCCCCTCCAGGCCGGCGAGCCGCTCCACCGCGCCGGCGTTGCGCTCCAGCCACTCAGGTGTCACCGAGACCACGCTGGAGCGTTTCATGAAATCCATCACACCCAGGCCCGAGGAGAAGCGCGCGCTGCGCCCGGTGGGCAGGATGTGGCTAGGCCCAGCCAGGTAGTCGCTGACCGCGGTCGGGGTGTCCCGACCCAGCAGGATGCAGCCGGCATGCTTGATCTTCGCCAGCACCGGCTGAGGATCGGTGACCATCAGCTCCAGGTGCTCGGGCGCCAGCAGATTCACAAGCTCGACGCCCTCATCCAGGTCGCGCACCAGCACCAGCGCCCCGCGTTCATCAAGGCAGCGACGCACGATCTCGGCGCGAGCGAGCTCACGCAAGACATCGGTCAGGGTTATTCGGACGCGCCCGATGAGCGCGCGCGAAGGCGTCACCAGCACGGGCAGGGAATCCGCTCCGTGCTCCGCCTGGGCGACAAGGTCGGCGGCCACTAGTTGCGCATCTGTGTCATCGTCGGCAAGGATAACCACTTCGCTTGGGCCGTAGAACCCATCAATGCCCACCACGCCCGCCACCATCGCCTTGGCGAGGTTGACGTAGATGTTTCCGGGACCCACGATCTTGTGCACCGGCTTGACCGTCGCCGTGCCGTAAGCGAGCGCCGCGATGGCCCACGGGCCGCCGATGCGGTAAATCTCGGTAGTCCCCAGCAGAGCCGCCGCGGCGAGGATGCCCGGGTTGGCACTCCCATCGCGGGCCGGCGGCGTCACTACGGCGATCCTTGCAACTCCGGCGACCTGCGCGAGCACCACCGCCATGATAAGCGAGCTGGGAAGCGGCGCCGCAACGGCAGGAGCGTTTATCCCCACCGACTCGATTGGGGTGTACCGCCAGCCGAGCAGCGCGCCCTCGCCATCTGGCTCCAGCGCATCGGCCGGTCGCTGCTTCTCGTGGAAAGCGCGCACCCGGCTGATCGCCGTTCGCAGGGCGGCGGCGTCCTGGGCGCCCAGGGCGTCGGCCGCCCCTCGTATTTCATTCTCTGACACACGCAGGCTCGCGACCTCGGCGCCCTCAAAATCGCGCTCGCGCGAATAGGCCACCACCGCGTCATCGCCGCGCTCGCGAACATTGCTAACGATTTTGCGGACGCTTTGCTGCGCCCCCGGATCGAGCTCCCCTGCGGGCGGCGAGAGCGCGCGCGCAATGTCGGCCAGCAATGCCTTGTCGCTGCTGAAGAAGCGCATGATGGAGTACCCATGCCGGCCCATCGTGTAGGGGCAAGGCATGCCTTGCCCCTACCAATCGCCGTCCACATTGGCGCATCGTTACGATGGCCTAAATCGCCGGCAATTGCGCCAGGGCCTCGTCAATTTTCGCCTGCGGCAGCTCGAAGTCCACGAGCCGGCCGGCCAGGTAATCATCATAGGCGACCATGTCGAAGTGACCATGGCCGCTCAGGTTGAAGAGAATCACCCGTTTCTCGCCCGCCTCCCTGGCCGCCAGGGCTTCGTCAACCACGGCGCGGATGGCGTGCGCCGACTCCGGCGCGGGGATGATGCCCTCGGTGCGCGCAAAGGTGATGGCGGCCTCGAACACCGGATTCTGATGGTAAGCCACGGCCTCCATCAAGCCCTCGTGCACGAGCAGGCTGATCAGCGGCGCATCGCCGTGATAGCGCAGCCCTCCGGCGTGAATCCCGGCGGGGACGAAAGTGTGGCCGAGCGTGTACATCATCACCATCGGGGCCATGCCTACGGTGTCACCGAAGTCATAACGATATTGCCCCTTGGTCAGAGTGGGGCAAGCCGTCGGCTCCACCGCGACCGCGCGCACCTTCTTGCCCGCAAACTTATCCTGCATGAAGGGGAAGCAGAACCCGGCGAAATTGCTGCCCCCGCCGACGCAGCCGAGGACGACGTCGGGGTAGTCGCCGGCGATCTCCATTTGCCTCTTGCATTCGAGGCCGACAACGGTCTGGTGCAGCAGGACGTGGTTGAGGACGCTGCCGAGCGAATACTTGGTGTCGTCATGGGTGACCGCGTCCTCCACCGCCTCGCTGATGGCGATGCCCAGGCTGCCCGGACACTCGGGGTCCTTCGCCAAGATGCTGCGGCCCGCCTGTGTCGTGTCACTGGGGCTGGGGATGACCTGCGCGCCCCAGACCTCCATCATCGAGCGCCGGTAGGGCTTCTGATTGTAGCTGACCTTCACCATGTAAACCGCGCATTCGAGACCAAAAAGGTGACACGCGAACGCCAGCGCGCTGCCCCACTGGCCGGCGCCGGTCTCGGTCGCGAGCCGCTTCACCCCCTCCTGCTTGTTGTAATAGGCCTGGGCGATGGCGGTGTTGGGCTTGTGGCTCCCCGGCGGGCTTACCCCCTCGTACTTATAGTAGATCTTGGCGGGGGTGCCCAGCTCTTTCTCCAGGCGGTGAGCGCGATAGAGCGGCGTCGGGCGATAGAGCCGGTACGCATCCACCACTTCGTCGGGGATGTCTATCCACCGCTCGGCGCTGACCTCCTGCATGATAAGGCCCATGGGGAAAATCGGGGCCAAATCATCAGGGCCAATGGGCTGGTGGGTGCCCGGATGCAGCGGAGGAGGCAGCGGCTTGGGCAGGTCCGCCTGGATGTTGTACCACTGCCGGGGAATCTCCTTTTCAGGCAGCATGATCTTCGTCTCTGGCATTTGATGATACCTCCTTGCGGCCTTCGCCGCTGACTTAGAGCCTATCCTAGAACCCAAGGTGTCATTCTGAACGAAGTGAAGAATCTTGGTGCGGCACAAGATCCTTCGCTGCCGCTCAGGATGACAGTCAGCCGGTTTTTCGGATAGGCTCTTACTCTATCCGGGATTCCCCGGCTAAAGCGTCTCCTTCCACACCGCCCCTTCGCCCAGGAAGGTTTCGATTTCCCGGCACAGGGCGTCGCTCGCCGCCACCGCAAACGCGCGCGGCAGAGCGAGGCTCTTCTCAGACTTGCCGTTCTCACACAGGTGGAGCATGACCGGCTGCCCACCGCGATGGCGGCGCAGGAGCTGCTTAAGCTGACGCAGGAGGTCAGTCTCGGCCTGCGCCGCGGGGAGACGGATGTGCACGCGCTCACGCGGGCCGGCGCGGGGCGGCGCGGCCTGCGGGGCTGCCGCCGGCGCCGCCGGGGCGATCTGGTTGGCATGGTTGGAGTTGTTGGCGGCGACGCGCGACCGCCGCTTGCTCGCCGCGTGGAGCGCCTTCACCGCCTCCGCGTCATCCAAACGCGCCACATCAAAGGCGACCATGCGAGCAGTCGAGGATTTCCCTTCCCCCTGCTCGCCGCGGCGAGTGCGCTCCACTTTGCCCCGCACCACCGCGATCGAACCCGACGCCAGCTCGCCGCCGCGGCGCTCATAAGCATCGGGGAACACGGTTATCTCAATGCTGCCCGTCATGTCCTCCAGCGCCAGGAACATCATCGGCCGACCGGTGCGCGCGGTGTAGCGCCGACAGCTATTGACCAGGCCGGCGACGGTGATGTCGGAGCCCTCCTCTAGCTCGCCCAGGTCGCAAGCGCGAGCGGTGGCGTGCTGCGCGAGCTTATCGGCCACCCGTGACAGGGGATGATCAGATACAAACACCCCCAGGTATTCCTTCTCCAGGGCGAGCAGCTCCTCCTGGCTGAACTTGTCGACCTCGGGCAGCGACCACCGCCCCGCCGCTTGGGCCTCTGAGTCTTCGGCGAAAAGCGACGCCTGGCCGGCCTGGCGGTCGCGATGAGTGCGATGCGCAGCCTCCAACGCATCAGCGGCCGCCTGAAGCAGTTGGCGGCGATGTCCCGGCAGGCAATCCAACGCCCCCGCCTTGGCCAGCGCCTCAACCGCGGTGCGATTGACTGCGGTGGGATCCACCCTCGCGCACAGGTCGAAGAAGTCCGCGAAGCGGCCGCCCTGCTCGCGCGCGTGGATGATGCATTCGACGGCGGCCTTGCCGACGTGCTTGATCGCGGCCAGGCCAAAGCGAATGGTATTGCCCGGCACTGTGAAACTCTCGCCGCTCTCATTGATGTCGGGAGGGAGCACGGTAATACCCATGCGACGGCATTCCTCGATGTAGGCAGCCACCTTGTCCTTGTTGTCGCCGACACTGGTGAGCTGCGCGGCCATGAACTCGGCGGGATAGTTGGCCTTCAGGTAAGCGGTCTGGTAGGCGTTGAGGGCGTAGCACGCCGAGTGAGCCTTATTGAAGCCATAACCGGCGAACACCGCCATGCGATCGAAGATGTCGTCAGCGACGGCGCGGGGAGCGCGATTGGCCTTGGCGCCCTCAATGAACTCCTCTCGCAACTTGCCCATCGCCTCGTGCTTCTTCTTGCGCATCGCGTTAAGCAGGGAATCGGCGCTCGCCAGGGAGAAGCCGGCTAGCTCGCGCGCGATCTGCATCACTTGCTCTTGGTAAACAATGATGCCGTAGGTCTCCTCGAGGATGGGCTTGAGCTTGGGGTGCGCGTAGCTGATCTCACGCCTCCCGTGGCGGCCCGAGATGAAGTCGCCAATGTGAGCCATCGGCCCCGGCCGGTACAACGCCACCACCGCGATGATGTCCGCAAAACGGTCGGGCCGCAGGTCCATTAGCACTTGTCTCATGCCCGCGCTTTCGAGCTGGAAGACCCCCGCGGTTTCGCCTCGGGCAAGCAACTCGTAGGTTGCGCGATCATCGAAAGGAATGTGCTCCAGGTCCACCTCTATCCCCCGGCTCTCGCGGATGAGCGCCACGGCGTGCTTGATCACCGACAGGGTGCGCAGCCCCAGGATGTCAAGCTTAAGCAGGCCGACATCAACCACGTCCTCCCACTGGAATTGTGTGGTGACCCCTTCGCCCTCCGTCGAGCGCTGCAAGGGGACGATATCGGTGAGCGGGCATTCGGAGATGACCAGGCCGCCGGCGTGGGTCGAGGCGTGGCGCGCCAGGCCCTCGATCGCCATGGCGGTGTCAAGCAGGCCGCGCACCTGGCTTGAGCTTTGATACTCATGGCTCAGCTCCAGCACCGTGTCCAGGCTCTGCGATATGGTCGCCGTGGGATCCACCATCTTGGCCAGGCGATCCACTTCGGTCAGCGGGATCTTCATCGCGCGCCCGGCGTCGCGGATGGACAGGCGCGGCCCCATGGTGCCGAAGGTGATGATCTGGGCCACGCGCTCGGCGCCGTAGCGCTCGATGATGTGGCGAATGACCTCGTCGCGGCGGCTGTCCTCAAAATCGGAATCAATGTCAGGCATGCTCAGGCGCTCGAGGTTCATCCACCGCTCGAACGGCAAGCCGTGCTCGATGGGGTCAACGTTGGTCACTCCCAGCACATACAGCACCAGGCTGCCCACCGCCGACCCGCGCCCCGGCCCCACCAGGATCCGGTTCTCTCGCGCGAAGTGCACCGCATCCCAACTGATGAGGATTAGCGGCGCGAGCTGGCGCTGCCCGATGATGTCCAGCTCGTGCTCCAGCCGCGCCTGGATCTCCGGGCCGGCCTGGGGGTAGCGTTGCGGCAAGCGATCGAGGCACAGGGCGCGCAGGTACGAGTTGTGATCGTGGCCCGCGGGCACCTCAAAGTGAGGCAACCGGATTTCGCCCAGCGCCAGCTTCACGTTGCAGCGCTGCGCGATCTCCCGTGTCCGCTCCGCCGCTCCCGGGTACGCCTCGAACAGCGCGGTCATCTCTGCTGGCGATTTGAGATAGAACTGGTCGCCCTGGAAGCGCAGCCGGTCGGGTTCGTCAACCGTGGTCGCGGTCTGGATGCAGAGCAGGACATCGTGTGCCGCGGCGTCCTCCTGGCGCAGGTAATGGACGTCATTGGTGGCTACCAGCGGGATGTCGAGCTCCCGCCCCAACTTCGCGACCTCCGGGTTGACGCGCGCCTGCTCCGGGATGCCGTGATCCATGAGCTCCAGGTAGAAGTTGTCGGCGCCGAAGATTTCCCGGTACTGGCCTGCCAACTGCCGCGCGTCCTCGGCGCGACGCTCCAGCAGCAGCATCGGTATCTCGCCCGCGAGGCACGCGCTGAGGGCGATCAGGCCCTCCCGATGCGCAGCCAGCAGCTCACGGTCCACCCGGGGCTTGTAATAGAACCCCTCGATGTGGCTGGCGCTCACCAGGCGGATGAGGTTGCGGTATCCCCCGTCATCGCGAGCCAGTAGCACCAGGTGCCCCAGGGCGCTGTCGGATTTACCTTGACGGTCATACCGGGTGCGGGGAGCGACATAGACCTCGCAGCCGATAATCGGGCGCAGGCGGTGCTTCTGGCAGGCGCGGTAGAACTGGATGGTGCCGTACATCACGCCGTGATCGGTCATGGCGACGGAATCCATGCCGAGCTGCGCCGCCCGCCCCACGAGCTCCTCGATGCGACAGGCGCCGTCGAGCAAGCTGTACTCGGTGTGGACGTGCAGATGGACGAAGGATTCCTGGCTCATGCGGATCAGCGGCTCCCCCGGGGCGGCGATTCATCTTAGCACAGGGGCAAGCTCGTGTAAATGAAGATACGCCTCCGGCCTCTCTGACACCTTTCCGGGCGACCACGAGCGCCTGCTTGCCCGGCCGCGGAAGGGCCGGTCCCGGGTCTGAACGCGGCCGCGGCCCCCGCGCGGCGCGCGGCGCGAGATGCGCCTGGATCCGGCTTCAGAGCACCACGACAAAGGCCAGGTAAGGCCGCGCCTGTGCCCGCCCCTTGCCGAGCCGAACCCCGACGCCAAGCTCGGCTAGCTGGCTCACCTGGTGCGATACCCCGATCAGCGGCCCATCGGTGGTGAGCGCGAGGTCCACGAAGCCGCGCCGACCCAGGTGCGCCACGGTCAGGTTCAATGTGCCCTGAAGGCCGAAGCGCTCATCCACCAGCAGGCCCACCTTGAGCGTATAGTCATACAATGGGGGCAGCGGGCCGCGACGCTCGCCAAACTGATTGAGCAGGTACGCGCTCACCACTTCGGAGAGCTGGGAGCTGATCAGTGCGCCGCCGTAGTGGCCGGTGTTAAGCCAAATCATCTGCGGTTCGCCCAAGGCATGCCACGCGGCTATCACTGCTTCCTGGGGCACCACCAGGTCATAGCGCCCGGCGATCATCAAGACGCGCCGCGGCCGGTTGAGATCGGCATAGGTCAGCGGCTCGATCACGCGCAGCCGTTCGGTCAGCTCGGGCAAGCCGATGCCCTGGCGGTCGAGCGCCCTGCGAACGCGAGCCACGATCGGGCTCGACCACATAAGCTCCGCCACCTTGCCACCGCCGAGGACCGAGACGCCCGTCGAGAAGCATCTCTCGACCCCCATCGCCAGGTGCACCAAGATCCCGCCCAGGCTGATGCCAACGATGCCGATGCGATTGGGGTCCACTTCCGGCCGCTCCTGGAGCCAATCCACGGCGCTGCGAACATCAACCATCGCCTGGCGCACCGCCTGGATGGTGCGCTCCACGTCGCCGCTGATCATCAGTTCGCCGCTCATATGGCCTGGGGGCGTGCGCGTGTAATGGTATGGCAGAAAGGGCAATAAACATGCGATCCCCTGGTCCGCAAGGCGGGCGCACAGCCTTTGCTCATTGCCGGCGCGCCGGGTGCTGTAGCTGTGGAGCATGATGATGGCCGGCAGCTTGCCGTTGCGGCGCGGCTGGTAGTAGAAAGCAGGAACCTGATTGTCAGCCGGATACTCGCTGCGCACGGCGCTCTGCCAGGCGACCGAGTAGACGAGGTGCTGCTGCTTGGTCTCGAGCAAGAGAACGGAAAACGTGGTGGGTGTCGTGTAATCGTAAAACGACAGCAGCGCCTGTGGCGAAGGCTCGGCCGGCGCGTCTGCCGCCAGCACTTGTCCTGCGGCGATGAGCACCAGGAGGCACGCCACCGCCACCGGCACTCGCCGCAGTGTGGGATAATGCCTCATTGTCGGCCACCGGAGGGTTGCCGAGCTCTTCGGCGATGCCCGTTTACCCCCGCTTCATTGCCTTCTCGATCCGCGCCCAGGTGTCGCGCAGGCTGACGGTGCGGTTGAACACCGGTGCGCCCGGCGCCGAGTGTCTCGCGTCCACGCAGAAGTACCCGACGCGCTCGAACTGGAAGCGATCGCCGGCTTTGGCATCTCGCACGAACGGCTCGATGTAGCCGGTAATGATTTCCAGCGAGTTCGGATTCAGGTTATCCAGGAAACTGCCACCCTCAGCCACATCGTCCGGGTCGGGTTTCACGAACAGATGATCGTACAGCCGCACTTCGGCGGGCACGGCGTGCTTCACCGACACCCAGTGCAGCGTCGCCTTCGCCTTGCGGCCATCGGGCGCATCCCCGCCGCGGGTGGCCGGATCGTAGGTGCAGCGCAGTTCAACGATCTCGCCGTTGTCATCCTTCACCATTTGCTCGCACCTGATGAAGTAGGCGTAGCGCAGGCGTACCTCGCGCCCGGGCGCCAAGCGGTAGAATTTCGGCGGCGGGTGCTCGCGGAAATCCTCGCGCTCGATATACAGCTCGCGCGAGAAGGGCACCTTGCGCGTACCGGCGCTGACATCCTCCGGGTTGTTGACCGCCTCCATTTCCTCCGTCAGCTCCTCGGGGTAGTTGGTGATGACGACCTTCAGCGGCCTCAGCACACCCATGACGCGCTGTGCGCGCCGGTTGAGGTCATCGCGCACGCAGTCCTCCAGCACCGCGACAGCGACAATGTTATCGTTCTTTGCCACGCCGATCTTCTTGCAGAAATCGCGGATGGCCTCCGGCGTATAGCCGCGCCGGCGCAGGCCCGCCACCGTCGCTAAGCGCGGGTCATCGAACCCTTCGACATACCCTCCGCTGACGAGCTCGATCAACCGACGCTTGCTCATGACGGTGTATGACATGTTCAGCCGCGCGAATTCGATCTGGCGCGGGTGGTAGATCCCAAGCTGATCCAGGAACCAGTCGTACAACGGCCGGTGGTTCTCATATTCCAGTGAGCACAGGGAATGCGTAATTCCCTCGATGGAGTCCTGCAGGCCGTGGGCCCAGTCGTACATCGGATAGATGCACCACTTGTCGCCCTGGCGGTGGTGCTCGACATGCCGGATGCGGTACATCACCGGATCGCGCATGTTCAGGTTCCCGGACGCCATGTCTATCTTGGCGCGGAGCGTGCGGGACCCGTCCGCAAACTCGCCCGCCCGCATGCGCTGGAACAGGTCGAGGTTCTCTTCGATGCCGCGGTCGCGGTACGGACTCGCGACACCCGCCTCCATCGGCGTGCCGCGCATCTCAATCACCTGTTCGGGCGACAGATCGCAGACATAGGCCTTCCCCTGCTTGATGAGCTCGAGGGCCCACGCGTACTGCTGTTCGAAGTAATCGGAGCCGAAGAATAAACGGTCGTCCCAATCGGCCCCCAACCAGCGCGCGTCCTCAATGATAGCATCAACGAACTGCTGCTCTTCCTTGACCGGGTTGGTGTCATCGAAGCGCAGGTTGAAGAGGCCGCCGAACTCCTGGGCGATGCCGTAACTGATCCAGATCGCCTTCGCGTGGCCGATGTGGAGGTAGGCATTGGGCTCGGGGGGGAAGCGCGTGTGCACGCGCCCGCCAAGCTTGCCGGTCCTCGTGTCCTCGGCGACGATCTCGCGAATGAAGTCGCTTGGGGTGTAGCCCTCGTTCGAGGCATCACCGGCATTGCCGCCCGGATTCGTTTCGTGGCTCTGTTTTTTCGATGCGCGATCGGTCATTGGTCTCTCGTTTCGGGAGCATTGCCGCGTCATTGTGTCATATCACCGCGACAAGGTCAATGACGTGGCGAACCCGGATGTGTTGACGCAGGGTGGGTATCGCAGTTCAACTGCGTGCTCAACGCCGACCGAGGAGTGCACTGGGCGCGGGGTCGTTCATCCTGAGCAGGTCGAAGGGCCTGACCCCGCGATTCGCGGCTCGCCTGAGGCGAGTGAACTTCAGCGCTTGCGCGCCTCTGGCGCGAAGCCGCGCCCGGTTCGAGCGCGCGGCTCTGTCACCACACCCGCTGATAAAGAGTCACACCCCGCGACCGCAGGATCGGCGCCGGGAGCTTGCGCCGCATGGAGGATAGAGCCTGCCCTGACCTGTCCTGAGCTTGCCCGCCTGCGGCGGGCGAGTCGAAGGAGCATCGTCGAAGGGCGCCCTCGGCTGTGTCATTCGGCCCCGATCCGTCGAGGCCGAAGCTAACGCAGCCGGGACCGCGTGGACGCAATCGGGTACGCCCAACTAGTTCCGACACCGGAGTGCCGCTAGGCGCCACGTCTATCGTCCTCTTGTTCACGCTGCGCATCCAGCTTTTCAGCAACGCGAGCGTGATAGTTCTGAAGGGCGAGACCGAAGTGGGCGACCAACACGACGTACAGGGCCAACAGCAGAAGCGACGTTGCCGAGTGAACTCCTGGCGCACGGGCTGCTGCTACGACAATATAAAACGACATGCCGATCGCCAGCAATCCTGCTCCAATCCAACCGTAGAAGTTCATGCGATTATCACCGAACAGCTTGGTCCTCCAGGTGGTCATGAAGCGCTCTCCTTTGTCAACCGACTCTCGCCTGATCCTCGGGCAGATTTCCCCATGGTTGCCCGGGCTCCTCCTGCCCCCGCGATCTCAAGCAATCGAACCTCTCAGGAAGAATCCCCTTGCTAGCTCTTCCGGACAATATGGCCCGCATGGCAACATATGACTCGAATACCCCTTCTATCCCCCAAAGCCTGTCCCCAAGTCCTGGTGGGCAAGGCATGCCTTGCCCCTACGGTCGCTGTCATCGGCGTTTATCAGCGTCCACTTGTCCCCCATAGCCCTTGGCCTGCGTAGCCTCGGCGAAGCAGGCTTGGCGAAGGGGGATCGGCGGCTATTCTCGTTTCTTTCTGATATGCCGCCGCCCCGCGCCGCTGGTGGGGCAGGCGTCTCGCCTGCCAACCTTCTCGCAGCCGAGACCCTTCGACGTTGCTCAGGATAAACGGCTGCGCCACCATCACTGCTCCTCCCGTCCCGTTCTCTGCTATAATGTGTGGTTGTGAACGGCACACCTGTACGCGTGCGCATTGCCCCCTCCCCCACCGGCGACCCGCACATCGGCACCGCCTACATCGCGCTGTTCGATTATGCCTTTGCCAAGCATTGCGGCGGCCAGTTCATCCTGCGCATCGAGGACACCGACCGCAAACGATATAGCGAGGACTCTGCACGCGCGATTCTGGAGGCGCTGGACTGGCTGGGCCTGCTCCCGGATGAAGGCCCCACGATCGGCGGGCCGGTCGGGCCGTACGTGCAAAGCCAACGGCTGCCGATTTACCAGCAGCACGCCCAGCAGTTGGTGGAGGCGGGCCACGCGTACTACTGTTTCTGCACCAGAGAGCGGTTAGCCGAGATGCGCGCCGCGCAGGAAGCGACGAAGCAGGATGTCAAGTACGACCGCCATTGCCTGCGCACTCTATCCGCTGAGGAGCGCCGCCGGCGGGCGGAAGCCGGTGAGTCACATGTCATCCGCATGAAGATGCCGGACACCGGCGTGACCACCTTCACGGATTTGATTCGCGGCGAGATCTCCTTCGACAATGCGCTGCTCGACGACCAGGTGCTGATGAAAGCGGACGGCTACCCCACCTACCACCTGGCGGTGGTGGTGGACGACCACCTGATGGGCATCACGCACGTCACGCGCGCCGAGGAGTGGATATCCAGCACCCCCAAGCACCTTGTGCTTTTACAGATGTTCGGGTGGGATATCCCACAGTACGCCCATTTCCCGCTCTTGCGCAACCCAGACCACAGCAAGATCTCCAAGCGACATGGGCACGCTTCGCTTTCCTGGTACCGCAGCGAGGGATTTTTGCCCGAGGCATTGCTCAATTACCTGGCGCTGCTCGGCTGGTCGCACCCGGAGGAGAAGGATATCTTCTCGTTGCCGGAGCTGACCGAGAGATTCAGTTTCGAGCGGTTCAACAAGACCGGGCCGGTCTTCGACCTGGAGAAGCTGCATTGGATGAACGGCGTCTATATCCGCGAGCTGCCCATTGCCGAGCTCTATGCGCGCGCCGAGCCCTTCTTGCAGCGCGCGGGCGTCCTGCCGGCCAGCCCGACGCCGGAAGAGGCGGCCTACGCCAAGCGCTGCCTTGCGCTGGAGCAGGGGAAAGCGCACACCTTGGCGGACTTCCCCGGTCTAGTGTCCTTCATGTTCGACCGGAGCTTCGACTTCGACCAGCAGGCATTGAAAGAATGGCTGCGCCCGGCCCCGGCACACGTGCGCCCGGCTTTCCATAGGCAGATGGAAAGGATCACCGCGCTCCCTGAGAGCGACCTGACTGCGGGGAAATACGAGGAGATCACACGCGCCGTCGCCGAGGCGCTTGGCGTCGGCGCGGGCAAGGTCATCCATCCCACGCGCGTCGCCATGAGCGGCCGCACCAAAGGCCCCTCGCTCTTCCACCTCATGGAACTGCTCGGCAAGGACGAAGTCCTCCACCGCTTCAACCGGGCAATTGACCTGACGCGCGGCGAGTGAGTGTCCCGGGGCCTCGGAGAACCCTACGCCGGCAGGACGTGACCTCGCAAAGTGGCGATCGCCGTTTACGGTCACACCCGCGCGCTTACTTGCGGATGAACTTGCGCTTGGCCTTCTTGCGGCCCTGCTCGACTTTGCGCTCGTCGAAGACCCAGATGTCGGAGCCAGCCGGGCGCGCGTAGAAGCAATGGTAGGAGGTGAGGTTGGAGGCCACCACCCGGCGCGGGGTGCGCCGGACCGCGTTGACTTCCGCCCACAGCTTCATGAAATGCAGGCCCTTGGTGTGATCGCTCATCACGCGGCACATGATCTCAAACACCGACCACGGGGCGTCGTTGGCGGGCCGGCGCAGTGATTCAAGATGCTTGATGCGCTCGGCGTCGAGCGCGAGCAAGGGATCCGGCTCCTTCTCGGCCGCCAGATGGTAATGGTCGGGGCGTTCGGCGCGGGTGATGAAGATGATGGCGCCGGGCATCAGCTTCGCTGACTTGTACCATTTCTCCAGACCGTAGATCAGGGTGCTGAACTGATTGACCCAGGCATAGAACTCTTTGCCGCTCGCGGGATGCATCCTCGCATAGACCAACTGCGTCTCGGGGGGAAAGAAGTCGCGGTCGGCCTCCCGGATCTTGATCGTGCCCGCCTTGAAGTGATCGTATGGCAGGGGATAGCGTATCTCCTCCGCCGCGGCGTGGTCGGGCGAGAGCTCGATCTCGTCCTCCTCGCCAAAGTCCTCGTACCGCGGGTCGTGCACCCAGGTCGCAAGGCCCTCCTCCAGGCCTTCGTCCTCCAGCGCAGCGTCCGCCTCGGAATCCTCCAACCTCTCCGCGTCCACCTCGTTCACCATCAGGATCTCGGGGATGTCCTGAATATACTCGGGCGCAAACTCGGGCCGCCCCCACGTCACCTTGCCCATGCGGGTCAGCCCTTCATCCTGCGCCAGCGCCTCATTCACCACTTCAATCGCCAGCGGGAAGCTGGGCGAGGTCTCGGAGATCTCGAGAATGCTGGCGACGAGATCGCCACTCGGCACCGGCGCCTTGCGCTTGGTGAGCAACGCGTGAATCTCCTCGAGGTCGGTCGGGCTGACCACGAGTTCCTCAGCGGCCGCCGTCTCCTCTCCCGGCAGAAGCTCGACCTCCTCCTCCGCTGCCTCCTTGGATAGCTCGCGCAGCGCGATCATGATCTTTTCCGTGGCTGCGGATAGGATCCACTCGCAGCCCGAGAGCATGTGCAGCTTGCTGTCGCCGGTGAGCTCCTCGAAATGCGCCCGCGGATCGAATTCCTCGCCTCGCCGCTTCCAGGTGACATACGCCAGGATCTTGTTGGGCACCGGCACACTACTCGCTTCAACTGCCGCCAGCGCCATGGTGAGATTGGACGCCCGCGCGCTGGGGCAGGCGGCGTCCAACTTGTCAATGAATCGCAGCGTCTCCGGGCTGGCGAGGAAGAAGTTGCGCATCAGCATCTCGTCCTCGTTCTGCTTTTCGATGTCCAGCAGCCACTCCGTGAGCCCCCATTTGTCATCCGGGGTATGGAAGTGCTTGCGGCGCGCGCTCATGAGCCGCGGCAGCAAGATCTGGTATTCCTCCGGCGAGATCGGCTGCTTTGCAATGACCGCCATCTCATTGCACAGCAGGCCCAGCGCCATCGGGCGGCCATAGGAGCGCAGGTGGTGCTCCAAAGCGCCCGCCAGCGGCCGGCTGATGACTTGCCGCATCACCAGGTTCCAGCGGCGATCTTGCACCGAGAAGCGCGAGCTGTTGGCCATCACCTTGCGCAGCAGCTTCGCATCGAACTGCCCGCTCAGCACCTCCGCGGTAAGCTCTCCAACTTTCGCCGAATGACCGCGATTGAGCAGCACCTCGAAGATCTCGTCGGCCAAGTAGTGATGCGCAAGCGCCTCCATCGCCTCCGAGACCCGTCTCCGGGGCGGCTTCTGTTTGGCCTTCGCTTTTGGCTTGGGTTTGGTCGAGTGTATCGGCACGCTGTGCTCCATCGGCGCCGGCCCGCGCCGCGAGCGCGAGCCCTGCCTGCCCGAGTAGGGGTAGATTCCTGACGAAGAGAAGTTTACTTGAGCCGCAGCTTTCCGTCAAGACTGCCGAGGCTGAGGGTGTGTTCGCGGAGAGCGGGTATCGCACTTCAACTCCGTGCTCAACGCCGACGGAGGAGTGCACTGGGCGCGGGGTCGCCCCGCCGTCGCCGCGACGGCTATGGCGGGCAGGCTGACCCCGCGATTAGCGGCTCGCCAGAGGCGAGTCAACTTCAGCGCTTGCCCGCCGCAGGCGGGAAGCCGCGCCCGGTTCGAGCGCCCGGCTGGGACCTGTCAGGAGCTGCATTGGGATAATGAACAGTTACTTTGGCTCGACGAGCAGGGCGCAGACACCCGGCTGTGGAATTGGCGACTGACATTTATGGAGCGAACGCAGGTCTGGCTTCACTGCGGCTGCCCCGGCCGCATGTTGTACGGTAGGTAGAAGAAGTTATGGCCCTGGTATCTCTGGCGGGCAGGTCGGTTCGATGGGGAGCAACCATCGCGGCGGCTGCGGTGATCGCCGCCGTCGCGCTGCGGTCAGGCGCTGCTCCCGCGCCCCCAACGGGACTTGACCCGGCGGCGGAAAAGGCAGCCCGCACCTACCTTGAAGCCTTGGTGAAAGGCGACGCCGCGGTGCTGGTGCGGTTGACCCCTCACAAACCGGAGAACAAGTACGGTCCCTTCCCATTTGCCCAGATACCGCGCCTGGATGGAGCGCGCGTTGACGCCCACCGCGCCGGAGTGCTGTTTACAGGAGCGACGAAGGACCCCGAACTTCCGGACCAGGGCGCGGTCAGCCTGACGTTGCTGGACCACGTCACCCAGGATCCGTGGCGAGTGCGCCAGGTCGCGTTCTTCGACCGGCTGCCACTGGGCGCCAAGATTCCTAAACGCAGCATCACCGGACGGGACAAGGCCCAGGAGCCGCTGGTTACCAAGGCCGCGCGCCGCTACATCGCCGCCTGGATGAGGGGCGACTACGCGACCATGGACTACCTCGCGTTCAACTGGATTGCGCGCATGCGCCCCGTCGCCGCGACCAGAATCCGCAGCATCGAGTTCCGTGCGCAGCCTACCGAGAATGGTGAGATCAAAGTCGGTTTCACCGCCAAGGTCACCGTGTACAAAGTGCTGCCGAAGACGTTGGAGGGCACGCTCTTCGCCATGTGCGAAGACGGCGAGTGGAGAATCCGCGGCACCGAGCTGACCATCTAGCTAGGGTTGCACATGGCACCACCTACGCTTACCATCCGCGCCCCCGCCAAGGTCAACCTGCTTTTGGCCGTGCTGGAGAAACTCCCTGATGGCTATCACCGCGTGGAGACCGTGCTTCAGACGGTATCGCTGTGGGACGAAGTGGTCCTCCGCGCGGTGCGCGCGATCACGCTGACCTGTGACGATCCGAGCATTCCGGCTGACGAGGCCAACCTCTGTCACCGCGCGGCGATGCTGCTTAGGGAGCGCGCGGGACCGCGGGCGAACGCGCCTGGCGTTGCCATTACTCTTCACAAGCGCATCCCGGCGCAGGCCGGCCTCGGCGGCGGCAGCAGCGACGCGGCCGCGACCCTGATTGGCCTCAATCGTCTGTGGGAGCTGCGGCTGCGTCGCGCGGAGTTGGGCAAAATCGCGGCACAGCTGGGGGCCGATGTTCCATTCTTCCTCCACGGGGGCACCGCGCTGGGCGTCGGTCGGGGGGAGGTTTTGACCGCGCTGGAACCAGCCCCGCTGCTGCACATGGTGCTGGCGCGGCGGGAGCCGGGGGTCTCGACGGGATGGGCTTATTCGCGGTGCCGGCCCCGCGGCGGCGCAGGGGCCTCCAAGCGGATGCTCGACGCCTTGACCGTCCGCTCGCCGAGCGCGATTGCCGGGGCGCTGCGCAACGATTTGGAGACTGCGGTGCTGCCCGAGCGCCCCGATATCGCCGAGCTGAAGCAGCGTCTCGTGGAGCGCGGCGCCCTGGGGGCGCTCATGTCGGGCAGCGGCTCGGCGGTTCTTGGCATCTTTGCCCATCACAAGGAGGCGCAGGAAACCGCGGCGGTCATGTCCAAGAATGGAGTCTGGGCGCGGGCGGTGCGCAGCATCCGCCGCGGCGCGTCAGTCGCGGCGTAGAGGGGCGTCCAAGAGCAGCACGACCGAACCCCGGAGGCGCCCTGGGAGGCCTCGCGTAAGCACATGGCTAATGCATTCGTGCTGGCGGCGGGTCAGGATCACGGGCGACTGGGGCAGATGAGTGGCACGCCGTTTCGGGCGCTCATCGAAATCGGCGGCCGACCGATGGTCGAGCACGTGCTGGCTGCGCTGCGACAGTCCCAGCGCACCAGCCGTATCGCCGTGGTCGCGCCCAGCGAAGTGCTGGAACGGTTGCCGCCCGGCCTGGCGGACCTCAACGTGGCGCCCGGGGAGACCTTGCTCGACAATGTCATGCGCGGGCTGAGCGCGCTGGGCAACAGCGAGTTAGTGTTATTCGCTCATGCGGACGCGCCGCTAGTGACTGCGGCGGCAATTGACGACTTCCTTTCCCGGGCGGAGCCGCTGCATCCCGACCTTGCATGGGCGATCGTGCCCCGCGAGGAGGTGCAGAAACGTTTTCCCCACGGCCACCGCACCTACGTGCACCTGAGAGAGGGCAGCTTCACCGGCACCAACTTGGTGCTGGTCAACCCCGTTTTCGTGGTGCGGCACCAAGACCTGGTGCGCCAGTTCTATCAGCACCGTAAAAGCCCACTGCGCCTCGCCGGCATCTTGGGGGCAGGGTTCGTGCTGCGCTTGCTCGCGGGCAGGCTCACCATCGCACATCTCGAACACCGCGTCAGCCAGGTCCTGGGCGGCGAAGCGCGGGCCGTCATCTCGCGTTACCCCGAGCTGGCCTTCGATGTGGACAAACCGGAGGATCTGGAGATAATTCGGGAGATTCTCGGCGACTGAGCGACGTCGGGCGAGGCCTCCGGGCTGAGGCAGGATGCACAGGTGCTGCGACAATGGTGCTCAAATGCCCCAAGTGTGGCCGGTTATGCCGCGGGGGGGTGGTGCCGTTTCCGCGCTGCGCCCGCTGCCACGAGCAACTGCTCAAGTGCCGTTACTGCGCAGACTATGACGCCCGAATACTCGATTGCGTGTCCACTTTCCGCGCTGACGAACCTCGTATTCGCGACCCTGACCTGTACCTGGCGTGCCCATATCATAGGACGACCCTGGCGCCGACGCAGAAAGCGCTGCGGGGGCGGGTGTGGATGGCGGCGATTGTCTTTGGGCTGCTGGCAGGGGCGGGAGCGATTTTCGCCATGTGGCCGCGGCCGGCGCCGCCTCGCGGCCCCAATCTGCACGCGCGCATCGCGCCCCCCACGGAGGAGAGTTTTCTGCGCGAGCCGATGGTGCTTGAGTTCCAGATCTGGAACCCTGGCCCCGGCCGGGTAAGCGAGATCATCCTGGCGCTTGATCGCTCCTATCGCAAGCACGTCGAATTGACTTACGTCGAGCCCGAACCGCTGGAGGAACGACGCACGCTCAAGTGGGACCGGATGTGGTTTTCGGGATTGCAGGAGGGCGAAGTCCTCGAGGTGCGCCTGCATATCACGCCGATCAAGCAGGGGACCTGGCAATTGCTCGCCGAGGTGCTGTCGCCCGATACTTCCCGGCGCGAGACCATCTCCGACACCTTCGAGGTCTCGCCGTGAGCGGCGCTCGGGCCGGAAGCGGCGAGCCTTCTTCATTACCAGGCGCGGGGGGCGCGCCGGTCACCTCGAATCAAGCTGAGCAAGCGCTGCCGACCCTGGCGCAAGCGGCGAGGGATTGCGGGGTGGAGGCCTACGCGGTCGGCGGGTATGTGCGCGACCGCCTTCTGGGCGTCACCACCACCGACGTTGACGTACTTGTTAGCGGCGCCCTCCGCGAGATCGTTGAGCGCGTCCAGGCACCACTTCACGCCGCCGTCGTGCGCCTGCGTGAGGCGCAGCCGACAATCCGGCTGGTTTTCTCCGACCGCTCTCACGTTGACCTTTCCCTGCCCCGCGCCGCGCCGCAGAGCGAGACCGACCATGAGGTCAGACCCACGCCGGACTCGCGGACCCTTTGCGAAGACCTGCGTCTGCGCGATTTCACGATCAATGCGCTGGCGGTTCCGCTGGCCGCGGTCGGGGCTGACCAGTGGCGCCGGCGCATCGTGGATCCTACGGGCGGGCGAGAGGACCTCAAGCGGGGCGTTGTGCGCGCCGCCAGCCCCGCGGCATGGCAGGATGACCCGGTGCGCCTCTGGCGCGCTCTGCGCCTGGCGGCGCAACTCGGCTTTGACCTCGATACCGCAACAGAGGCCGGGATCCGCGACCACGCCGGCCTCGCCGCGACGGTCGCTGCAGAACGAATCCGTGACGAGCTTTTCGCGCTGCTGGCGCGAGGAGATGCCGATGCATGGCTGGCGCGGGCAGCGGAGTTGGGGCTGCTGTTCGCAATCCTGCCAGAGCTGGCCGCGCTGCCGTCCCTTGCCCACGGCGGTTACCATCACTTGGATGGCTGGCATCACACGCTCGCGGTGGTGGCGCAGATACATGAGCTGATCGAGCAAGCACCGGGCATGAGCAATACGCAGCGAGAAAAGCTGAGGCGCGCGTTCGCCAAACCCGTCGCCGGCGAACGAGCTCGACCGGCGCTGCTGAAACTCGCGGGACTGCTGCATGACACAGGTAAGCCCGCCGCGCGAAGTGAAGATGGGGACGGCGGCGTGCATTTCTACGGCCACGAGAAGCTGGGCGCGGCGATCGCCTCGGACGCGGCCCATAGGCTGCGGCTCGGGCGGCGCGAGGTGCAGTACCTGGAGGCGGTGACAAGGCTCCACATGCACCCCGCCTTGCTCGCGCAGCAGCAGGAGGTATCGCGGCGCGCGGCGCATCGTTTCTTTCGCAAGGCGGGCATTCATGCGCCCGATGTCCTTATCCTGGCATGGGCTGACCGCCTCAGCGCTCGTGGGCCCGCGGCTTCGCCTGAACACATCGAGCGCGTGCAGCAGGTTATCCGGTGGCTGCTGGGGGAATGGCTCGAACGAGGGCCGCTGTCCCACCCCCAGCCGCCGGTTGGCGCGCGCGCCATCATGCGCCGCTACGGCCTGCCGTCGGGGCCGGAGGTGGGAAGAGTGCTGAAGGTTTTGTCGCGCCGGCATGCCGAGCAGCCGTTCATGGAGGCGCAAGCGGCCTGGGCGTTTCTGGACCGCGTGGTTCGCCGGCCGACGGCCCCGGAAATCGAGCTGCGGGACGATGGCGAGAGTCAATAGGCTGGGGCAGGCAATCAGCCCCATAGACCTCCATATCCACACCAGCGCCTCTGATGGCACGTCCACCCCCGAGGAGGCGGTCGCAACTGCGGCGCAGTCGGGCGTGGAAGTGCTGGGCGTGGCGGATCACGATACCCTGGGGGGGCTGGCGGCGGCGCTCGCAGCCGGGGAGCGCCTGGGGGTGGCCGTTGTGCCCGGAGTCGAAATCAACACCGATTACGAGCAAACCGAGGCTCATGTTCTGGGTTACTTCGTTGACCACAACTCGGCGCGGCTCAACGAGGTCCTGGAGGACATCAGGCGGCGCCGTTTGGAGCGGGCGCGCGCGATGCTTGCCCGTCTCGACCGGCTGGGCATGCCGCTGGAGGAAAAGCGCGTCCTGGAGCTCGCGGCCGGGGGTTCGGTGGGGCGGCCACACGTGGCGCGGGCGCTGGTGGAGGCGGGTTACGTCAAGACCGGCGGCGAGGCATTCGGCCGCTTCATCGGCAGGGGGCAGCCGGCATATGTGCCCCGATACCGGCTGACGCCAGAGGCGGCGGCGCAGTCCGTCCACGCCGCGGGCGGAGTGGCGGTGCTGGCCCACCCCAGTAAGGTCGGCGACGATGCCCTGGTGCAGGCGCTCATCGAGCAGGGGATCGAGGGGCTGGAGTGTTTTCACCCCGACCACAGCGCTGCCCATTCCAGGCATTACGTCGCCCTGGCGCGCCAGCTCGGGCTGGTGGTGACCGGCGGCACCGATTCACACGGCCCGCGCTCTGAGCGCCCGGTGGCAATCGGCGCGGTTGCCGTGCCCCGCTGGGTATGGAAGGAGTTGCTGGCTTACCGGGCGAAATGTCAGTGCGAAGGCCAGCCCACGGAGTAATCCCAGGGCAGGACAACCAGGGGCGCCAGGGGGGGCGCCAGGGCTGGAGCGCGGCGAACGTCCACCGGCACCACGAGGTTGCCGGGACATGTGCCAGGTTGTACCGCCAGCGGCGAAATCTTGGGTTGAAAGCGCCCGACGGCTTGGGCACTTCGCGGCGGAGCATTTGTGGGCTCGCGCGGCGATTGAACGGCTCCTCAGTAGTCCTTCCTCAGAGCTTCGCATGCGGGCAGCACCCGCGCTGTGCGCACTTGCGGCAGCGCACCCCCCGGCGCTCGACGACCTCAGCCGCATGTGTTCCGATCCCGACCCCAAGGTGCAGGAGGCGGCGGGACAGTGGCTGGTTCAGGCCTGCATCGCCAACGGGGACGCGCTGGATGCGACCGAGCAAGCCCTTGGCCTGGAGGCGCAGGTTCGCGCGGGCATCGCGCGCGGAATGGGTGAGGCAGGTCGCCTGAGCGATGCCGCGTTCGATTTGCTTTTCCTGCTTGCGTGTGATGACGAGGGGCGCGTGCGCGCGGCCGCCATCGAATCGCTTGGGATCGCCGGCGCCGCACGACCCAAGCGCGCGGTTGCCGGGCTAAATGACCTGCTGTTCTTCTGCGACGACGGCGACGAGTACATCAACCAGGGAGCGGCGCCGGCGCTGGCGCAGTTGCTCAGCCGGAAAGCGCCGGGCGCGTTGAAGCTCGCGGCGAGGCTCGCATGCGACAGCAGCGATTCCCGGCGCTGGTGCGCCGCGCGGGCGCTGGCCGGGGCCGCGAAGCCGCAAGCGGCGGCAACCAACCGAGTATTGCAGACGCTTGCGCGCGATCGGAGCCCACTGGTGCGCGCGGAACTGGCGATGAGCGCGGGGGCGCTCGCTGGCGCCGATGCGGTGACCGCCCGCGCCCTCCTGGAGCATCTCAGCAGCGACAACGACGCGTTCGTGCGCAGCGCAGCAGTGGAGGCGACAGGGCCGGCTGTGGTCGCAGGTGAGAAGTGGGCCCTTGAGGCCCTCCGCGGTTTCAGCACCGCGGCGGATCACAACCTTCGATTGGGTGCCGCCGCCGGGCTGGGCGCTGCTGCATGCGCAAGCGCGACCCCCGTGGTAGCACTCCTCTGCCAGCTCGCGCGCGACAGTTGGGGGATCGTGCGCTCGCGCGCGGCGGTGGCCCTCGGCGGCGCGTGGCGCGCAGCGCCCCGCGCGCGGGTGGCGCTTCTCGCCCTCGCCAAGGATGCGAACCCCGAAGTGCGGGCGGCCGCGGCACGCTCGCTCGGGACCGAGGTTGAAGATCCCCAGGTGGCCGAGGCTGTTTGGCGGACCCTCGACGCCCTGCGCCGCGACGACTACGCCGCGGTGCGCCGCAGCGCCATCGTGACCATCGGCCAGATGGCGGCCGGCGACGCGCCGCGCGCCATCGAAATGCTGGCGCAGCACCTCGGAGAGGAGCACGGCCCCGAGTTGGCGCAGGCTTTAGCCGCCGCGCTGGCGCATCACGGCGCGGGCCGCGCCTGGGCCGCCGCGCGCATCGCGGTCGCTGCGCGCAGTGAAGACTTCATTCGCGAAATGGCGCAGGCCGCTTGCGATTCTATAACCGCCGATGTGATGAGCATCATGTGCGACATCCTGCGGGCCGAGCCGCTCGAAGATCATGTGGATCGCCTCGCAGCACTATCGGAAATGCAGGACAGCCCAGAGGCCAGAGCACTGGCCGAAACCGCCAGAACCATTGCCAGGATGTTACGCGCAAGCAAACTCGAAGATCTCGGTGACCCCGCGAATCCAATGCCGCGTATGCCGGACTCGAGCCGCTTCCTGGCCTTCGTGCCCGATTTTGACGAAGAGAAGACTTTCAAGCCCGGATTCGATCACATCCGCGGGGCCCAGAAAGCGTCCTTGCGCCAGGAGAAGATCGGCGAGCTAGAGACGGCTCTCGCGCTCCTGCAAACGCGTCGAAGGGAGGTCGCTGACTCTCCAGCGGTGGTTTACCGCCACGTCGGCGGCCGCTTGTTGGCGGTGCTGGGCGCCGTGTTATCAACGGTGCTGCGGGCCTTGCGCGATCAGGCGGAGGTGTGCGTTGAACTGTTGCCCGCGCGCATCTACAAGTGCGGTCCTGAGATCTCTGTCGCGCTCCACCTACGCAATGAGGGCAGCGCCTCCGCTCTCAACGTCAGGGTGCGGGCCCAAGCTGCACCGCCCTATTGGATCGGCTTTGTGCAGACCGATTCCCAGCCCGAGCTCGCGCCCGAAGAGCATATCCTGCTGTCGCTGCGCCTGACCGCAGTGGAGCCCGATGGCGGCCGCGACGTGACCGTGATCTCGGGCGACGTGGACTACGATGACCCCGATGGCGGCCGCCGCCGCGTGGACTTCGCCTGCAAGCTGGAGCTGGAACCGCTCCCGCCGCACGTCTCGATCAGCCACAACCCATTCGTGCCCGGCAAGCCCCTGGCGCCTAGCTCGCCCATGTTCGTGGGGCGCGATGGCGTCTTCGACTTCTTGCGCCAGACCCTGCACGGCGCTCACCAGGAGAACGTAGTCTGCCTCATCGGGCCGCGGCGCATCGGCAAGACGAGCATCCTGCGCCAGGCGGAGAAGCGCCTCGGGGACTTGTATTTGCCGGTGCTCGTGGACGTGCAGGGCATGTTGGTTGACAACGTCGGCGGGCTGCTCCACGCCCTGGCGGAGAGATGCCGCGATGCGGCAGCGCCGGAGGTCAATATTCCGGCGCGGCTGCAATTCGACGACGATCCCACACTGCTCCCCCGCTTCTTGCAGCAGCTCACGCGCAGCACCGGCGAAGGCAAGCGTCTGCTCCTCATGCTCGACGAGTTCGATGACCTGGAGCAGAAGGTGCGCAGCGGACTGCTGCCGGAAAGTGTGTTCACCTATCTACGCCACCTTATCCAGCACTCGCCCGGCATCGCGTTCTTACTGTCCGGAACGAATCGCCTCGAAGAACTGGCCGAAGACTACTGGTCATTTCTGTTCAACCTGGCCATCTATCGCAAGGTTGGGCGACTATGGCCGCTCCAGACCCGCCGCGCGGTCACCGAGACCATGGCCCAGGCCGGGATCGCCTGCGACGACCTGGTCGCTCACCGGGTGTGGGAGCTCAGCGGCGGGCATCCCTATTTCCTCCAGCTTGTCGGGCACCACCTGGTGAACTGCTGCCAGCGCGCGTCACGGTCCTACGTGACCTACGATATGGTGGAGGCGAGCGGGGGCGAGATCCTGGAGTGGGGTGACGCCCACCTGGGCTATCTGTGGGAGTTGGCGGATGTGGTTGAGCAGGCGGTGATGGTTGTTATCCACGCCAGCGGACGGGCGGGGACGACCGCCGCTGGCGTCGCCGAAGTCCTGCGCAGCCACGCTTGTCATCTCTCCCCAGCCGCGATCGCGCGCGCCCTAGACGGGCTGGTGGAGAAGGACCTGATGACACAGGTCAAAGGCGCGCCATATCGCTATAAGCCGGCGATGGGCATTTTGGGCGCATGGATCGATAAGCGCCATCCTTTGTCCCGCGTCGCGCGCCGGGCAGCGCCGGCTGCGTGAAATGACGGGCCCAACCCCTTGGGCGGGCTCAGGCGAGTTTCGGCACCTCCCATGCTCCGCAGTCACACCCCGCCAGGGGGGTGTGAGCGAGTTCTGTTGGTCTGCGGTAGCGTATCCGTATGGAGCACAGCCGCCCTCGGCTGTGTCCGTCCAGTTTGGCAGGCGAGGCGCCTGCCGCTCCATGGCTCGGCGACCGGCATCTGGCTGCGGGCGAGACCAACACTCGGAGTTCACACCCCGCCAGGGGCGCGCCTTGACACCCCTGTTTTGGCGATGTATCTTTGATTCGACGCGTTCGGCCCATGGGAGAAGCTCAGAGCAGAACGTCTGCGGCAAGCTCGCACAGGCGAGCAAACCCGCCGCAGGCCGGCAGGCCCACCGCAGGCGGGTAAGCCCGCCGGAGGCGGGCAAGCCTCGTCAGGATAGGGAGCCGGTATGAGAGCCAACAATAACCCTTTTTTCCACCGCGGGCCCATCCTCGATGCGGCGTATTTCTTCGATCGCGCGGAGGAAATCGCCGACATCCTCGGTCTCGTCGCCAATGTTCAGAACTGCTCGCTGGTGGGTTTCATCAAGTCGGGCAAGACTTCGGTGCTGCTGCACCTCCAGCGCGACCAGACGCTGCGCGAGCATGGCCTTGACCCGCGCTGCTGCCTGCGCCCCTACCTGAGCATGGAGGGCCTGGCCAATGTTAGGCCCAACGCTTTGTTCCATTCCCTGCTGCGCGAGGTGCTGCGCTGCCCGGGCGCGCCTGCCATCCCCGCGGGGCACGAGCGTTTGGCGCCGGTCGGCGAGCTCTCCTTCTCCGAGCTGCAAGCCGCCTTCGACGACCTCGCCAGGGCCGGGGCAAACGTCATTTTCCTGATTGATGAATTCGAGCTGGCGGGCGAGAACCCGAACTTCGATCTCAACTTCTTCTCAGCGCTGCGCTGCCTCGCCTCGCGCCCCAACTGCGCCTTCGTCGTCGCCACCGAGCAGCGCCTTGACCGCCTGGCTCCCGCCGACCGCGAGGTGGGCTCGCCCTTCGCCGATCTCTTCACCGCAATCCGCTTGCGCCGTTTTACTCGCGCCGCGGTGGCGGAGATGATCCGGGCGCTGAGCGACCACGCGGGACGCCTGTGGGATGTCAGCCTCGACCCCGTCATGGATTGGACCGGCGGTCATCCATACCTGGTGCAAGTCGCCTGCTCGCTGCTGTGGAAGCGCAGCGCCGGCGCCACCAAGGCACTCACGGAAACGGATTACGATTACGTGTACGAGGCCTATCTCGACCACACCGAGGCGTTCTGCCACTATACGTGGCAGCACCTAACAGCGCGTGAGAAGGAAGTATTGCTCAACATCGTCGCTGGCACCTCTGGTCGCGAGGAGGCGGACCCGGAGGTAACCCACGGGCTGGTGCAAGCTCATGTGCTGACAGAGCGCGATGGGGCCGCAACGTTCACCTCCCGCCGAGGGCTGGCCTACGCGCAGGCCCGGCTGAGGGAAAGAGAACAAGGCTCGGCGGAGTTCCTCGCTGCCGAGCGCGGCGACAGGGCGGCGAGCGTCGCCATCTCGACGCCGGTTGACAAGGGCACCATTTACAAAGTGGTGCGGGCGCTGGTCAAGGCGACCGAGGCGCGCGATGAGTTCACCCGCGGGCACAGCGACGGCACCGCGCACTGGGCGGTGGCGATCGCCACCCGCATGGGGCTGGCGCCCGATGAGATCGAAGGCATCAAGATCGCGGCCCGGCTGCACGACATCGGCAAGATCGGCGTCAGCGACTTGATCCTGCTCAAGCCCGACAAGTTGACTGAAAAGGAGCGCGAGCTGGTCAGGACGCACGTGCTGGTGAGCGCGCACATCCTGGAGGCGCTCGACTTCCCGTGGGAGGTCAAGCCGGCGGTGCGCTTCCATCACGAGCGATTGGATGGCAGCGGCTATCCCGACGGGCTCATCGGCGACGAGATACCATTGTCGGCGCGGGTGCTCGCGGTCTCCGATGTCTTCACTGCGATGACCGCGGCGCGCAGCCATCGCGCGCCGCATCCGCGTGAGGAGGCGATCTCCGAGGTCACCAAACACGCCGGCACCAAGTATGACCCGCGGGTGGTCTCCGCTTTCATCCAGGTGCTGGAGGCCGGCGGAGCCTGAGCATGGCGCTCCAGACAGAGCAGGTTCGCACAACCCTGCAAGCCCTTGAGTATAGCCCTCGCGGCGCCGAGCGGTCACGAACACTCGCGTGGGCCCGGCTGCGGGCGGTCACGGCGCACGTGGAGCCAGCGTGGGCGGGAGCAGAGGTGGTGGTGACCCTCGCGTTCACCGCACCTGGCGCGCGCGCGCAGGGCGTTCCGCTCGCCCGAGGGCAGCGATTGGAGGTCTTCGGCGATGTCGCGGCCGCACGGGTCTTGATCGAGACGGCGCGGCAGCGCGCACCCCAGGCAGTTATCGGCCCGGTGGCTCAATTGCTGCTGACGCTGCCACCGCCGAACGGCGGGGACGAAAAATGGCACCGCGGTAAGCTCAAGGAGTATGCCTTTGCTGCCGCGGCCGCGCTGGCGTTGGGCCGGCGGCACCTGGGGCAAGGCTGCCTGCTGGCCGCGGCGCGGGATCTGAAGAGGGCTGTGCGGCGCGATCCCCGCGACACCGAGGCCAGGCGCTGGCTGGGGCTGACCCATTTGCTCGCCGGCAAGCCGCTGTACGCCGTGGTTGACGTCAACCAGATGCTGGCGCTGGGCGCGCGTAACCATGAGGCGGACATGATCCGTGCCCTCAGTCTATACAGTCTGCGGCAGTTCCAGCCGGCGGAGGAAGAGCTGCGCCGAGTGCTGCGGGGGCAGACGGCTGACGCCTCGATGCGCGGGGTGTTGGTGTGCAGCCTGGTGCAGCAGTGGCGGATTGACGAGGCGCGGCGGGAGCTCGACACCCTCGCCGCCAATTATGGCGAGGGGTGGAGGCTGATGGCGCAGAAGTGCGCCCTATGCGCCGATGGTTATCGCGCATATCAGGAGAGGATGGCTCGCGATCCCTGGTTCCGCCGCAAGGAGCGCTGGAAAGTCACCGCCGCGGGCATCGCAGCGGTCATCTATGGGCTGTTTGCGCTGTTGCAGTACCTGGCCGAGCGCCGGGCCTGGCTGTGGCTGATCGTGGTCGGTGCAGTGGGCCTGGGCCTCTATCTGCTTGATCGCGGGCGTGCCGGTCGCCGGGTGCAGCGTCAGCTTGCGGACGCGCAAGGGCAGGCGCCTGACATGCCTTGCTGGTATGTTTCGCTGGTATGGGGCGGGAACCGGCCACTGAGTTCGGGGCGATCCATCATCGGGGAGATCGAGCGGCGGTGGGGAGAGGAGTGAGAAGCATGGCGGCGCGCACGCTGGGCCGCGCGATGCTGCTGACGACGGTGCTGGCCATGGGCGCCGCGCTGACGATAGGCGCCGCACCGGCGCAGCGCGGCTTCGTCTATGTGCTGGAGGTGGAGGGGGTCATTGATCCTCCCGTGGCGTCGTATATCGAGCGCGGCATCGCCAAGGCTGAGAAGGATGGCGCCCAGGCGCTTATCATCCGGCTCAATACGCCGGGCGGGCTCGATAAATCCATGCGCGACATCACCCAGGCCGAGCTCAACGCCAACGTGCCGGTGGTGGTGTACGTGGCGCCGGTGGGCGCCCGCGCGGCGTCGGCGGGGGCCATCATCACCCTCGCCTGCCACATCGCGGCGATGGCGCCCAGCACCAACATCGGCGCCGCGCACCCGGTGGCGATGGGCGGCGGCGAGATGACCAAGGAGATGAGCAAGAAGGTCGAGAACGACGCCGCGGCCACCGCGCGCGGCATCGCCGCGCGCCGCGGCCGCAATGCCAAGTGGGCCGAAGACGCGGTGCGCCAGAGCATCTCCTCCACCGCCCAGGAGGCCCTCAAGCTGCACGTCATCGAGATCATCGCCGAGGATCAGCACGACTTGCTGAAGCAGCTTGACGGGCGAAAGGTCAAGCTGCCGGGGCGCACGGTGACGCTGCGTACTGCGGACGCCAAGGCCCGTGAGCTGCCGCCGTCTCCGATCGAGCGCTTCCTGCATATCTTGAGCGACCCCAACCTGTCTTACATTTTTCTCATCATCGGCATCTACGGCATAATCTTCGAGCTCCAGAATCCGGGCGCCATATTCCCCGGCGTCGTCGGCGCCATCTGCCTCATCATGGGCTTTTACTCGCTGGCGGTGCTGCCGGTGAATTTCGCCGGACTCATCCTCATCCTGCTCGGCGTGGGCATGCTGGTCGCCGATATCTGGGCCCCTTCTCACGGCGCGCTCACTGTCGGCGGCGTCATCGCCTTTGCAGTGGGCTCGTTCATGCTTTACGGCAGTCGCGCCACGCCTTTCCTGCGCGTGTCGTGGCTGATCGTGGTGATGATGACGGTGCTGACCGCGGCGTTCTTCTTGTTCATCGTCGGCCTCGGTGTGCGCGCACACTGGACGAGGGTGACCACCGGCGTCGAGGGCCTGGTCGGCGCTCGCGGCAAGGCCCGCACGGCGCTTCATCCGGAGGGCTCCGTCTTTGTGGCGGGGGAGCTGTGGCGCGCCCGCGCCGAGGGCGATCAACCCATCGAGGCGGGGCAGGAGGTCGAGGTGGTCGGAGTTGATGGCTTGACGCTGCGCGTGCGGCGGCGGGAGTCGAGCGCGCTGTGACAGCGCAGCGACAGGATTGGCCGCAACCAGGGCGAAACGCTTATGTGAGCTGGGAGTCAAGATAGGCGGCGGCTTTTATCATTGACTGTGCCAGACGATGCCGGCGCTTGAGCCGGCGCCAGCGAGGAGGCTGAAATGGAACCAGCACTGGCGGGAATCATCGCCATCATCATCCTGGTGGTGATTATTGCCGCGACCTCGATCCGTATCATACGCGAGTGGGAGCGCGGGGTGACCCTGCGCCTGGGCCGGCTGATCGGAGAGAAGAGACCGGGCGTCCGCTGGCTGTGGCCGGTGATTGACAAGATGATCCGCATTGACCTGCGCATCGTGACCCTGGACGTGCAGCGCCAGGAGATGATGACGCGCGACAACGTCCCGGTCTCGGTGGACGCGGTGGTCTATTTTCGGGTCGTCAGCGCCAACGACGCAGTGGTTCGGGTCGAGAATTACGTCAAGGCGACCTCGCTCATCGCCCAGACGACGCTGCGCAGCATTATCGGGCAAGCGGAGCTCGATGAGCTGCTCGCCGAGCGCGACAAGATCAACCTGCGGTTGCAGCAGGTGATTGACGAGCAGACCGAGCCCTGGGGGATCAAGGTGACGGCGGTGGAGGTGCGCGACGTGGTGCTGCCGGAGGCGATGAAGCGCTCGATGGCCAACCAGGCGGAGACCGAGCGCGCGCGCCGCGCCAAGGTCATCAATGCCGAGGGCGAGTACCAGGCGGCCCAGCGCCTGGCCGAGGCCGCGCAGATTATCGAAGCTCACCCGATGGCGCTGCAATTGCGCTTCCTGCAGACGCTGTCGGATGTCGCGTCAGAGCACAACTCGACGACCATCTTTCCGGTGCCGATAGATCTCTTCACGCCGTTCATCCGCGGCATGGGGCAAGCGGCGCAAGCGCCGCAGACACCCCCGCCAGCGGAGCCGTCGCCCAGCTCGGGGTCGTAGCATCCGCGTAGGGCAGGAGCCTTGCCTCCTGCCCCAGAGGGCGGGCGGGCAGAAGACAGGTCACCAGAGGCGACCGAGGCTTCTGCCCTACGGCCTCGTGCCACCATGCGGCCGCCTCAACGGAGTGGAGCGCGGGCGCCCTCGCCCGCCGCGCTGCCGCCGCGCTCACGCACCGACATGGCCGACCAAGCGCCGAACATTCTCGATACCTGGCCGCGCTATATTGCGACCTGCGCAGACTCCCTGGGCGGCCCCGACGCTTTCCTCGACTCCTGGTACGAGCGCTACATGTCGCGCTGGCCCAGCCTGCGGAGCTTATTCCTTCGCGACTACGCCGAGCAGCGCGAATCGTGGCGGCAGTTGGGTGCCACGTGGATCTACCCGGCGGCAAGAGACCGGTTCTCGGCTATGGCAAAGGCGCATGTCTGCTTGCTCAAGATCATCCCGACTCTGGACGCGCGATACCGCGCAATGCTCGGTGGCCGCGCGGCGATGCGCTATGTCGTTTGTGTTGACATGGGCTTTGCTGGGTGGGCCTGTCGGTATTGCGGGCGGCGCGCGGTATTCCTCGGCCTTGCGCAGATTGCGCGACTGGGTTGGCACAGACCCAAGACCCTGATGGACCTGGCGGCTCACGAGCTCGGCCATCACGCGCACGACACCTGGCGCCGCCGGGCGCGGCTTACCGAACCAGTGGCTGGCCCCGTTGGGCAGCTCTATGGAGAAGGCCTGGCGCAGCGTTTGGGCCACGTGCTCGGCGGCGGATGCTGGCATCAGGCTTCGGGAGATTGGCAGGACTGGCTAAGTGTTCTGTCAGGATAGATATGAGACTGCATTGAGGGCTGAGCTGGGGCCTGTCGAAGCGGAGCAGCATCCGCTGGACAGGAGAGCCCCGTGCAGCGCACCATTCGATTCAGCCG